>ULPY01009229.1_pt1 | contig 14127 bp, 10 predicted proteins | sample 1953951 | NCBI WGS metagenome assembly ULPY01 (sample SAMEA4835641, study PRJEB28245) | human gut metagenome | biome: gut microbiome; material: fecal sample | place: Denmark | collected 2008
TCTGGAAAATTCCCCTACCGAGTAAAATTTTACACTAAGGAGAAGCGACTGGACAAGTGTAATGCACTTCACGATTTCTTCATTGGCTACCGAGGAGAACACACGGTTCTGCGCGACCACCTGCCGACAGATCTCATCCATATCCCTGCATCGCTCTCCCATGCGTTGGATATTATTCGTGACGAAGTGAAGCCTCGCCGTTTCCTCCGACTGCTGCTCGGTCAGATAGCCGCCGGAAAGCAGCTTGGTGATGTACTCGGTGACTCGTCCCTGCAGCTGTTCCAGGATCATCAGATCCTCTTGAAAGGCCTCATAATCCTTGGCGGTTCGCTGGCTGTCAAGGACGAGCTTCAGCCGGTTCAGCGTCCGGTCAGCCAGTCCGACCAGGCGCTCAAGCTCCAAAGAGACAAGGTACATGGCAGCGGCCGGCTTATCGAGCAGATTGTTATCCAGATATTGCGGCTCATAGGCGGCCTTGAGGTTCTTGTCTTCCCCGCGGATGATGGCTTTGACGATCTTGACCATGACAGGGATGAATGGCAGCCATGCCAGCGTACATACGACATTGAAAGTCGTGTGTGCATTGGCAATCTGACGGGAAATGATATCGATCTCACGGCCGCTCGGCGAGATGTACTGCACGAACTGTGCAAAGAGCGGAATGATGCACAGGCAGACAAGACTGCCGCTGATATTGAAAATGCTGTGCGCGATCGCTGTGCGCTGCGCATTTTTCGTCTGTCCGATCGATGCCAGAATGGCGGTGATCGTCGTACCGATGTTATCTCCAAGAAGGATCGGGATCGCACCGGTAAGACCGATGACACTGCTGACGCCATCAGCTGCCGGCTGGGCCGCAAAATTCTGCAGCACGGCGATCGTAGCCGAGCTGCTCTGTACCACCAGCGTCATCACGCCGCCGAGGAGTACGCCCAAGACCGGTGTCGAAGAGACTTCTGCCATCAGGTCGACAAAGACGCTGCTGCCTGCGAGCGGCTTCATCACATGTCCCATAATCTCGATCCCTTCAAAGAGCAGTCCGAAAGAGAAGATGACCATGCCGATATTCTTCAGCTTCTCTGTCTTGCCGACAAACTGCAGCATGAAGCCGATGAAAATGATGGGATAAATGTAGTCGCTGAGCTTGAACGCCAGGAGCTGTGCTGTCATCGTGGTCCCGATATTCGCGCCGAAGATGACGGAGATCGCCTGCGGCAGTGTCATCAGTCCAGCACTGACGAAGCCGATCGCCATGACGGTGGTCGCCGAGCTGCTCTGCAGGACTGCCGTCACCAGCGCTCCGGCGAGCGCCCCCATGATCGGATTCTTTGTCAAAAAGCTGAGGATCTTTTTCATGCGCTCCCCGGCAGTTTTCTGCAGGGCATCACTCATCGTATTCATGCCGTACAGGAAAAGCGCCAGGCCGCCGATCAGGCCAAAGCAGATCTTTACTGTTTCATTCATTCCGTGCTCCTCTCAAGGAAACACGGACTCCATCGTCTTGCGCTGCAATCAGCGTTTCCTTACCTATATGAACCTTGGGAAACGCTGATTCAATCGCAGAGTCGAATTTCATATGGATTTTTATACATAGCTTCGTCATCATCCTCCTTAAATAGCTCGCTATTCGCGTCAGCTGATTCCTTGCTCTGTATAAAAGTCCAAGAATGAAATCTGACAACGATTGAATCAGTGTTTCCCTTGATAGACATACGAACCCCTTGCAAAACGAGTCCTGTTTATAAATAAATTATATAAAAAAAGCGGGAATCCATCTATCATCGTACAGTAAAGTTTGTAAAGAGAATGTAAGCAAACCAAAAGCCATGAGAATCGCCGTTTCTCATGGCTTTTGCTTACTCTTTATTTTCATTCATTATCCCATAAAATCAAACCGTTTTGTCCTTCAAAAGCTCTTTCGCCATGTGTCTTGCCCGATCCATCGCGGGAAGGAGCGCCTCTTCCATCCCCGCCGCATAGAGCGTGATCCCCAGATAAAAAGCCATCTCATGGTAGGGTGTCCATTCGTTCTCTTCGGGAAATGCAAGGTCAGACGGGGAAAGCCGCTCCGCGGAAAGCTTCCCGCCATGCACGGTCGCAAGAAAGCGCATCCCGTCCTGCTTACAGATCGCTGCGCCTTCGAAGCCGCAAGCCCTGATGGCAAGCGCCATACGCCCCATAGCGACCATGTCCATGGTCAGTGCAAGGATCGTAAGAGGCTTCACGGTTCTCTTTCGGATCTCCTTTGCAGCCCGGCAAAGAGCTGTCACTCCCTCTCCCTTCACGGAGCCCACAGGAAGAAAACAGATCCCTTTCCCCTCAGCAGCGGCCAAGGAAAGACGCCGGGTCAGCACATCGAGCGTGTCATTTTCATTATACTTCATGCCAGCCTCCGGGAAATTCTGACTAGGGAAACACTGATTAAATCTTTGTCTGATTTTACTCTTGTATTTTCATGCAAGGCAAGGAGTACAAGGCGCGACTAGCGAGCGATGTAAGGATAAATGGCGTCAGGTGACTCGTGACTAGGGACTGGTAACAAGTGGCTAGGGATGAGTGGCTAGGGATGAGGTATGCGATACGAGAAAACCGCTAGTTTCAAACCTCCGCGGCGCTTCTCTATTTTTATGCGCCGCACCACCATTTCTCATTTCTTATTTCTCATTTCTCATTTCTCATTTGGATCGAGCTTTCATCCACAATCAAGGGACAGCACACCAGAGGCTCACCCTCTCCCTTCCATCTGTGCGATCCGGCGCTTTCGCTCCTCCAGATCTGTCTCACGAAGGCTCTGCACCGTGGTGCCGTAGATGAGTGCGACAGAGATGATATTCATGATGAGCGAGGAACCGCCATAGGAAATGAAGGGCAGCGGGATCCCTGTGACAGGGAAGCAGCCGATGACCATCGCGATATTGACGATGCCCTGCACGGAGATCAGCATGGTGAGTCCATAGACGAGAAGAGCCGCATAGGTCTCCTTCAGCTTTCTGGCTGCGGAGAATCCCGCAAGAAGAAAAATGAGGTAAAGAATGAGGACGAAAACAGAGCCTATGAAGCCAAATTCCTGACTGAAGACGGCATAGGCAAAGTCGGTGTACTGCTCGGGAAGGTAGAGAAATTTCGACATGCCTTCGCCGATGCTCTGCCCGAAGAGTCCGCCGGAGCCGACCGCGATGAGGCTTTGTACTGTCTGGTAGCCGCGGTTCGCCGCATAGGAGAAGGGATCCCAAAGTACAACCACACGGTCCATGCGATAGGGGGCTGCAATGACGAGAAGGACAAAAGTGAATACAGCGACCCCCACGCCAAGGAAGATCTCAAAAATCGGCAGTCCTGCCAAAACGTAGAGGAGCAGCGGAAAGAGCACGATCATCCCCGCTGTCCCCATGTCCGGCTGTGCCAGAACGAGAATCGCCATCGCAAACGGTCCATAGAGCGGCAGATAGTACCAGATCATAGAGCAGAAGGTATTCTCCTTTTTCTTCCGATCCGCGAAATGGAAGACCGGACGAAAGAAGCGTTTGACGAGCGTGATCTTCTCTCCTTTCCGTATGCGCTTGGCTAGAAAGGATGCCGCCCAGATCAGGCCGGTCACTTTCGCAACTTCAGACGGCTGGAGAGAGAAGCCCGCGAGCATGATCCAGCGGGTCGCCCCATTCGCCCGATGCCCGGCTACAACAACGAGGAGGAGCAGCACTAGGGTGAATCCGACCCATATGACAGCCCCACCGCGGATGAAGCCCTTCGGCAGCCAAGCCACGAGGCCGCCGATGGCCAGACCGAGCGCCAAGACCCCGACATGCTTCACAAAGTGGGTATACGGCCCATCGCCTGCCGCCATATTCATATAGTAGGTGGCATTATAGACATTCATCGCCCCGATGGCGATCAGTATGGCGGCCGCGATGAGCATCCATTTCAGACACTCGGGAACATACTTCGTATCCTTCAGGGACGTCTCGCTACGAGACGACATATGAGGTTCCCCTTTCTGGAAAATTTCTCTTCATATTCTGTCTCCACATCCCCGGGGACGGGAGCGGCATGAAGATCATAGGTCACGTCCGAAAGCTGCCAGCCCATGGCCTCAAATTCTTCGACGGAGAAATCAAAAAGGTCCTTGTTATCCGTCTTGAAGCGGATCTCACCGCCCTCTTTTAAAATGACGGCGTAGCGTTTCAGGAAATCACGATAGGTGAGGCGGCGCTTAGCGTGGCGCTTCTTCGGCCAGGGGTCGCTGAAATTGAGGTAGATCACATCGACTTCGCCTTCGTCAAAAATATTCAGGATCTCGCTCACATCGCCTAAGATGAGACGGACATTGTCTACCGGCGGATCCTTCTCCGCAGTCTTTTGTGCGGCATAGTAGATGACGCCTTCCTGCATCTCCATGCCGATGTAATTCACATCAGGATGGAGCGCGGCCATACCGGAAATGAACTGGCCTTTGCCGGTGCCGAATTCTACATGGAGCGGCTGCTCCGGACGGGGAAACTGTGTCTCCCACTTGCCTTTCATGTCGGTCGGTTCCTCCAGAAAGAGGATGGAGGTGTAATTTTTGATGGCTTCTTCGATCCAGGGTTTACGTCTGAGACGCATGGGAGACTCCTTTCGGGAATAAAGTAAAGTGACTAGGGATTAGGGATTAGGAGTGACTGGTGACTGGAGATTAGACTAAAAGACTGGGAGACATTAGACATTAGACATTAGACATCTGACGTCTGGCATCTGACATCTCCAGCGGGCATCGCCCTATTTATATTCTGCGGCGTTTCATTATTTTTGGCGCCGCACCACCATTTCGCATTTCTCATTTCTAATTTCTCATTCAAGTGAAGCTTTCAAGCGGAATCAAAGGGCGAACCCTCAAAACCTATTTCTACTGCCCTGCTCCCGCATTCGGTACATCGGGGATCTCTTCTCCCGCGATCTTGACGGGCTGATACCGGCTCCAGTCGAAAGACGGAGCGAAGAGACGGCGGCGATGGATATCATTGTTCCAGCGCTCGTCCTCTGCTTCCTTGCTGCTTCCGAGCTGCTCGGTATCGTTTCTGACCATGACATTGCCGTACATGGTCATGAGCGTCGTCACATCTTTATCAAAGTCAGGGGAAAGTATGTCGGACTTTTCATCGTAGCGAGTCGCCGTAAGTCCCATGAGACCCATGAAGGTATCGTAGAGCATGTCATTGGTGAATGGCATATTTCTTCTTTCCCACATAGTCTTCATGGTGCGCGGGTGGCTCCTCTGGTAGTCATCCGAGGTGTAGATCCAGAAGGGAATGTGTACCATCGTGTAGTCGAACTGGTCTGCATTATGCCCCGGACGCTCAGTGACCTGCTCCCCATGGTCGGAGAAGTAGAGGACGCTGTCCGCTTTCATGTAATTCACGGCTTCGTTCATGATGCTTTCGACGACGTAGTCATTGAAGAGGACAGAGTTGTCATACTCATCATTCATGACGTCAGCCGTCGAGCGTGCCTTCCCCATGCTCTCCGGCCAGTGATAGAACTCGGACGGGTAACGGTCCCAGTAGCTGACGTGGCTGCCCATGAGGTGGACGACGACGAGCTGGCGGCGGTTCTTCGGATCGACTTTCCGCAGATAGGGGATGAGGGCGGTATCGAAGTCCTTCGTCACGACATCTGTGCCGACATACTGGTTGATCCAGTACTGATCATCACAAGCGCTTCCGATCGCACCGATCGGCGTATCCCAGACACCATAGCGAGACTGGTTTGAGATCCATGTGGTATGGAAGCCGGCCTGCCTTGCCATGTCAATGATGGAGTAGGCATCGACCAGCTCCATATCATTGTACTGGTTCTTCTCCGTCAGGGCTTCGGTCAGGACCTGAACGGTCTGTGTGTAGCAGGAATAGGCATGATTGAAGAAGGTATAGTGAGAGTCTGCGGCGGCCTCTGTCTGGAAAGGCGTGGTATTTCTGTGATAGCCATAGACACCCATGTGGTCGCGCGTCAGAGACTCGCCGATGATGAGGACATAGACACCGTCCGGCGCCGCTTTGAGCTGCGCGGCAAGGACGCGATCCTTGATCGACATGTGGCGGCGCTTCTCCACCATCGTCTGGAAATCGGAGAAGCTGGAAAGCGTCTCGTAGGTCTCATAATACACATGCGCAAGTCGCGTCGCCCCGATGGACAGACAGCAGAGACCGACATTCACAAAGAAGAGCAGCGCCATCGCCCACCACGCCTTTCGGGAAACGGGAAGGCGGCCATTGAAGGAGAAACGGCTGCTGTGGAAGATGAGCCACGCGAGGATGAGGATCGCAAGCGTCCCCAGGATAAGCTCGGCATACGGGATATTCACATCGATATACTCCTTCGTCTCGGCAAGATTCGTCTGCGCGAGCGCCAAAAGCATATTGATGGAGATCAGAGAATGCGTGATGAAGTAGTAGCCCACATATGTGAACTGGATGCCCAAATAAAGGAGCATCAGGACGACGCACGCGATGCGCGCGATCATGCGCCATTTCCCCGGCAGGATCCATGCCGCAGAGAGGCAGGAGATGAACAGATAGAGCGGCGCAGAGAGCTCGCCTGACATATCCGACATGTCGAGCACCACGTCCGTCTGCGTCGAAAGGTACGGCACGATGAGTGAGAGCAGCCACAAAAAGCCGATGGTGATCCACAGATGCACGGCTGCCCGCGTCAAGCGGTGCCGGATAAAATAGGCCGTCACAAAACCGACCTGCAGGAAGAGCAGGAAGACCTTCACCTGCGAAGAAAGCTCAAATCCGCCCGGCGCGCCGAAATACCAGGAAAGAAAAAAGGAAAAGCCAAAAGGCACCAGCGTCGCGATCGCCCACCAGATCTTCCAGTGGCCAGGACTATCTGTCTGCTTTATGTCTTTGGATGATTTTGTATCTGTCTGTTTCATTCTGATGACCCTTGTAAAATATTCATGAACAAGAAAATAACTATATTATTTTATCATATATACGAGACTTTTTACTACACGTATTTCAAAAAAAGCCGCCGCCGGTAAGGCAGCAGCTTTTCTTGCAAGTGCCGATCGCTATTCCCGTGCATAGAGCCGTACTTTTCTCCATCAACGATGGTTTCCTTCCCGTTATAAGGAATCTTTTCCACTCGGGAATTGCATTCAAAATCCACGTACCCGCCTGCACCGTTTTGTGCGTGAGTATCCTATGGCCTGCTACCTGTTTTACGCCGCAGCCTCCTGGTACGGGAAGCATGCCCAGCAGCAGATAGAAAGCCCATCGTTTCAAGCGCAGCGCCCTCTTTCTCTCCATTTTCGCAGGCCGATAGCCGCAAAGAGGGCGATCAGATTGATCAAGACAATGCAGGGCCCGGTGGGAATGGACAATGCATACGAAAGGGTGATCCCCACCAGAAAGCAGACAAGTCCCACGAGGGTGGATGTCTCGATGGTGGTCAGATACCGATGGCAGATCTGCATCGCCGTGATGGCTGGAAATACGATCAGGCTGGAAATCAAAAGCGCGCCCATCATACGCATGCCGAGCACGATCGTGACTGCCGTCATGAGTGCCAGGACCAGATGATAGAAATGGCTCCGCACCCCGGAAGCGGTGGCAAAGGATTCATCAAAAGTCACAGCAAACAAGGGATGATAAAAGAGAATGTACAGGAGGATGATGAGGCTGCCCGCTGTCAAGCTGAGCCATACATCTGCGCTGCTCATCGCCAGGATGCTGCCAAACATGTAATTGGACACATCCGTATTCATCCCTCTGGTGAGAGAAATGACCAAAACCCCCACAGCCAAAGCGCTGCTGCAAAAAAGCGCCGTCGCCGCGTCCCCTTTGATGCGCATGCTTTCCTTCAATTCCAAAAGAAGAAAAGCCGCTCCCATCGTGACGGGGATGGAAACCACCAGCGGGTCAAGGTAAAAGGCATAAGATACCGCCAATGCCGCAAAGCCCACATGCGACAAGCTGTCACCGATCATGGAGTACCGTTTGAGTACCAGACTGGTTCCTAAAAGCGAAGCGCAGATCGAAATCAGGACACCCACCACCAGCGCACGCACCATAAAGGGATACTGCAGCATTTCCAGAACAACAGACATCACAGGATCCCTCCTTGCCGTATGATTTCGGGATGCTCTTTGAGAAAATCTTCTGTCTCACCGAAAAACATCTGCTTCCCTTTCGCCAGATACAAAACCTGATGAACCTCATGAAACACGCGGGGCAGATCGTGGGATACCATCATGATGGTCAGCCCCAGCTCGTGAATGCATCGTTCCAGCATGGCATACATCTCTTCCGTGATGCGAGGATCCAGCCCGGTCACCGGTTCATCCAGTACCAGCACCTGACTGCCCGCCGCTAGTGCCCGCGCCAGAAGCACTCTCTGCTGCTGTCCGCCCGACAATTCGCGGAATGCATGATTCTTCAAAGAGGAAAGGGATAGAAACTGCAGCATATGCTCTGCATAATCCCGATCTACTTTTCTGTATCGATAAGGAAAGGAAAGCCGGCTCAGCCTGCCGGACAATACGACCTCCCACACACTGGCCGGAAAATCCTTTTTCATGGTCTGCTGCTGCGGCAGGTAGCCCATCCCCTTTTGCGCATCCGGCAAATGAAGACGGATCTCACCTGACGCCTGTTTTTTGAGTCCCAGGATCCCTTTGATGAGAGTACTTTTACCGGAGCCATTTTCACCGATGATGCCCAGATAGCTCCCTTTTTCTAAAGAAAAATTTACATGCGACAGCACCGGTCTTCCTTCATATGCAAAAGAAAGATCCCGACAATCCAATACGCTCATTTAGTTCAATGCCTCCTTCAAGGTCTTGACATTCTGTCTCATCAGATCCACATAGGTGACGCCGGCGTCAAAATCCTTCTGCGTGACGTTATGAATGGAATTGAGCTGTCTCTCTTTGGCTCCTGTCGCCTCTGCAATGGAGCGGCTCATCTGCTGATTGGACAATTCGATATGGAAGATCACGGGAATCTGATCCGCCTTGACCTTATTGATCAAAAAGGCAATGGTCTTCGGATCGGCTTCCGTATCCTTGGCGCATCCCGGAAAAGCCGCATAATATGTCAAACCGTACTCCTTGATAAAGTACAGGAAGGGGAAGCGATCTCCCACGATGATCTCTTTTCTATCTGCATGATCGATCACATCACGGAAGCTCTGATCCAGATCGCTGAGCTCTTTCATATATGCATCTGCATTCTTCTGATACTCCTCCGCATGCGCACCATCCAGCTTGGAAATAGAAGCATTCAATTTTTTGACAATTTCAATGGCATTGGCAGGAGCGGTCCATACATGCTCATCCATTTCCGGACCCTCCTCTTTCTCTGCTTCCTCTTTGGGCTGCATGCCTTCCGGATGTTCTTCTTCTGACAGCTTCACGGCATCCATCATCCGAAATACGTTCCCTGGCTTCTTGCCGGTCGCATCCAGTATCTTCCCTACCCATTCATCAGAGTCACCGCCCGTATAAATGAGAAGGTCACTGTCAGCCACCGCTTTCAGGTCCTTCGGCGAGGGAGAAAAGCTATGGACATCCGTACCGGGTTTCACCAGCATGGTGACTTCGCCATGATCCTTTACGATATGCCTTGCAAAATCATAACCGGGAAAATTGGTGCAGACGATCTGAATCTTCTTTTCCGGCGGGAGAGAAGCTGCTGACTTCTGACCCGGCGTGCAGCCTGTCAATGCAACGCCGCCTATCAGGCAAGCGGCAAGCGTCGCTATGAAAAGACCTATTTTTTTCATTTTCATAGTAAGAACTCCTTTACGGTTGAAAGCAGGGATGACATGTGACCAGAGAGGAAAAGGTTTCTTTCCCGCATTGCCTGTGACAGGCAATGCGCTCCGCCATGATCTGGCAGCATACTGCATCCGCAAAATCAATAGCAGCCCCTCCGGCCGCCCCTCTTTCGAAAGCAGAAACCATCATAAAGATTTGCGACATTTTCGCAAATACGAACCCCATTATAATCACTTCCCGCTCTTCCGTCAACAGATTTGCGAAATTTTCTCAAATTTAAAAGGACCCGAACGGGTCCTTCTTTGTATAAGAAACAAATTATTTTTCCCGGCATTTTTTGCATAAGCCGTAAATGGTGGTCTGCCCCAGATTCATCTGAAACTCATCATTGCCCGCCAAGGCCTGCGCGAGAGCAAGCGCGGTCGCATGGTCTACATGGGTCGTCTGACCGCACGAAAGACAGGTCATATGAAGCTCATCCCGACAGGCATCCGCCCCGACGAACCTATACAATGTTTCTTGTCCATCACTGGCCGCCGATTTCAAGATCAGCCCGGCCTCTGCCAAAGAAGCCAGATTGCGATACACCGCACTGAGACTGATCGCAGACGCTTCTGAGCGATTCAGCAGAGCCTGTATGTCTCTGGCGGAGAAGGAAGCATCCGGATGATCGTTGAAGAATTGAAAAAGACGCTTGCGCTGTGCTGTCATGTACATACCAATCACCTCATTTGTCCTTCATCTTATAGCAGAGAGGGGAAAAAAGCAAATGCAGGCAGAAGACCACCTGCAAAAGCCATATTTCGCAAGCGCCTCGCCTGTGATATGATTGTCTCCATGAAGCAGCAGCCTGTGTGAAAGGCGGCAGGCTATTCATTGTACAAAGAGGATCCTATGACCGGAATCAATCTTACGCAAGGGCCTTTGCTCCCCAAAATGATGGCTTTCGCCATCCCTTACCTTCTCGCCTGTTTTCTGCAGACGTTCTACGGCATGGCCGACCTCTTCATCACCGGTCTCTTCAATGGCGCCGCACCGATCACGGCCGTCTCCATCGGAAGCCAGCTGATGCACATGCTGACCGTCATCATCGTCGGGCTCGCCATGGGGACGACCGTCTCCATCAGCCGCGCGGTGGGCGGCGGAGATCGGAAGGAAGCCTCCTGCTTCATCGGAAGCTCGGTGCTGCTCTTTGCCCTCTTCAGCCTCGTCGGCACCGTGCTCCTCCTCCTTTCGATCGATCCTATCCTCTCTTGGCTGAAGACCCCGGCGGAAGCATGGGAGGATACGAGGGCATACCTTCTCATCTGCTTTGCAGGCATCCCCTTCATCGTCGCCTATAATGTCCTTGCCAGCATCTTCCGCGGGCTTGGCGATACAAGGACGCCGATGTACTTTGTCGCTCTCGCCGGTCTCATCAATCTCCTGCTCGACTATATCCTCATCGGCCCCATGGCGATGGGGGCCGCCGGAGCAGCCGCAGCCACCATTCTTTCCGAGGCCTTCTCCGTCCTCCTCTGCCTCTTGTACCTCGCCCGCGCCGACCTTGGTCTTGCCTTCCCGAAGAGGTCCTTCTCCTTCGATGCCCTCCGCATGAAGACGCTCCTTGCCATAGGTCTTCCCATCTCCTGTCAGGACGGGCTCATCCAGATCTCCTTTCTCATCATCACCGCCATCGCAAACAGCCGCGGCGTCGAAGTCGCCGCCGCAGTCGGCATCGTGGAGAAGATCATCAGCTTCCTCTTCCTCGTCCCCTCTGCCATGCTCTCGACCGTCGCCGCCTTCGCCGCACAGAATCGAGGCGCCGGAAACGATAAGCGCGGGCGGCAGGCGCTCCTGTGCGGCATCCGTGTATGCATCATCTTCGGCCTTTTTACGACCCTCGTCGTCCACTTTTGTGCCGAGTGGATCATCTCACTCTTCGTCAGCCATGAGCCGGAAGTCGTGCGCCTTGGCGGTGAATACTTCCGTACCTATGTCATCGACTGCATCTTTGCCGGTATCCACTTCTGCTTCTCAGGATATTTCTCTGCCTATGGGAAATCGATCTACTCCTTCCTGCACAATATGATCTCGATCGTCACCGTCCGCGTCCCCGGTACCTACCTCGCCATCCTCCTCTTCCCCGAGACGCTGTCTCCGATGGGCCTTGCTGCACCGATGGGCTCCCTTCTCTCCGCGGTGATCTGCGTGGGGATATATATGTGGAAATTCAGGAAATCCGAGAACTAGGAGCGCAGTGTGACTAGTGACTAGTGACTGGTGACTAGCGACTAGGAGACTGAGAGATAGACGTCAGATATCAGACGTCAGAAATCTAAAGTCTGATATCTGATGTCTAAAGTCTCAAGCGGGCATCGCCCTATTTATACATCGCGGCGCTTCTGATTTCTACGCGACGCCCCACCATTTCTCATTCGAGAAAAACTTTCATTCACTATTAAGGAAACATTGATTAAATCGTTGTCAGATTTAATCAGCATTTCCTTAAAGGACGGCACGCCCCATGAGCTCCCCTTGCACCCTTTGACCCCAACAAAAAAGCACCCGCTTACGCCGGTGCTTTTTTGATTGCCATTTCGCTTAGTTTGTCAGGCTGCGGAGAGGCGCAGGAATCTTGCCGCCTCTTGCTACGAATTCGTCTGCCTTGAACTTGCTGATCCCCATGACAGGTGCATAGCCCATGAGGCCGCCGAACTGGACCATGTCGCCCGGCTTCTTGCCCGGTACCGGGATGAGGCGGGTAGCGGTGGTCTTGTTATTGATCATACCGATCGCTGCTTCATCGGCAAGGATCGCAGAGAGGGTGGATGCGCTGGTATCCCCCGGGACGGCGATCATATCAAGGCCGACAGAGCAGACGCAGGTCATGGCTTCCAGCTTCTCCAGGCACAGGCTGCCTCTTTGAACGGCTTCGATCATTCCGAGGTCTTCACTGACCGGGATGAAAGCGCCGGAAAGTCCGCCGACACTCGAAGAGGCCATGAGGCCGCCCTTCTTGACAGCATCATTGAGGAGCGCGAGAGCCGCCGTGGTGCCGGGACCGCCGCAGCTTTCAAGGCCCATTTCTTCAAGGACTGCTGCGACACTGTCACCGACAGCCGAGGTCGGAGCCAGCGAAAGGTCGATGATGCCGAAAGGCGCATGGAGACGCTCTGTCGCCGCTTCTGCGACAAGCTGGCCAAGACGCGTGATCATGAATGCCGTATTCTTGATCGTTTTGGCCACGACTTCGAAGGGGGCGCCCTTCACATCCTCGAGCGCACGCTTCACGACGCCCGGGCCGGAGACGCCGACATGGATCGCGGTATCTCCCTGCGTCACACCGTGAAAAGCGCCGGCCATGAAGGGATTATCTTCGACCGCATTACAGAATTCGACGAGCTTCGTGCATCCATAGGCGTCCTGGTCCTTCGTGAGCTCTGCCGTTTCCTTCACGACCTCGCCCATGCGCTTCACCGCATCCATATTGATGCCAGCCTTGGTCGAACCGATAGCGACCGAGCTGCAGATACTCTTTGTCGCAGCGAGTGCCTCCGGAATGGAGTCGATGAGCTTCTTGTCCGAAGCACTCATGCCGCGATCGACGAGTGCGGAGAAGCCGCCTAGGATGTCGACGCCGACAGTGTCAGCTGCGCGCTGCAGTGTCTCTGCGATCGGCACATAGCTGGCAGTCGTAAGCCCGCCCGCCACCAAAGAGATCGGCGTCACCGAGATGCGGCGGTTGATGATCGGCACACCGTATTCTCTGGAAATGTCATGGGTGACCTCGGTGAGATGCTCTGCCTTCCGGCAGATGGTATCGTAGATCTTGTCGCAAAGGGTCTTCTCATCATCGGATACGCAGGAAAGGAGAGAGATCCCCATGGTAACGGTACGCACATCGAGCTTGTTTTGGTCAAACATGCGCTCCGTTGCCAGAATGTCTTCTATATCAAGCATGGTGTCTCCTTTCAGATGCGGTGCATAGCATAGAAAATGTCAGCGAGCTGGACACGGATCTCTACCCCCAGCGCTTCGCCCTGTTTTCCCATATGATCCTGGATCTCCTTTAAGGAATATGCGGCGTTCTCCATATCGCACATCAGGATCATATCGAAGATCCCGTCCACGATGGTCTGGGAAATATCAAGAATATTCACGTTCTCTTCCGCCAGCTGTTTTGCTACACCGGCGACGATGCCGACACGGTCAGCACCAATAACAGTCACAACAATTTTCTTCATCAGGTTTCATCCTTTCCTTCTTTGCTTGCAACAGCTGCCCACGTGGCATTGCCTTTATTATAGCATAAAAAGGGGGTTCGGGGTTTAGGGTTCAGGGTTAGCCCCTGGGGGCGGCTCGCCCCTTGATTACGTTTGAAAGCC
>ULPY01077060.1_pt1 | contig 13949 bp, 20 predicted proteins | sample 1953951 | NCBI WGS metagenome assembly ULPY01 (sample SAMEA4835641, study PRJEB28245) | human gut metagenome | biome: gut microbiome; material: fecal sample | place: Denmark | collected 2008
TCTGGAAAATTCCCCTACCGAGTAAAATTTTACACTAAGCGCCTTCGGCGCGAGGGTTCAAAGGGTTCAGAGGGTTCAGAGGGGAGGGTTCTTAAGATGGACCGGCCTGACGGCCGGAGGGTTCTTAAGTTTGACAGCGCCTACGGCGCTGAGGGTTGCGGATTGCCCGTAGGGCAATGCTTATAAAGTCAGCGTTACGGGATTGGCTGTCTGTGTCATATGTGACACAATATCCAGTGCCACCTATTTTCTCGTTTCCCCTTGAGGGGAAGTCCCGCGAAGCGGGAAAGGGTGTACGAGGCAGAGTACCGATAGGATGCTCTTTTGCTATCCTGACCGCCAATCGGCGGCCTCCTGAGCGAAGCGATGCACAGCGAACACATTTTGAAGGAGCGGAGCGACGCACAAAATGTAGTGAGTCGTTTCCCCTGTGGGGCGCAACCTTTCTACACAACCCTTGGCACCAAGGGCCGGAGGCCCGATGGATGCCATATGCCCCTCTGCGCCGCAGGCGCAGGCCCCTACGGGAATACTGGAAAGCACCGCCCAGGTCCCGGTCCCGACCGCGCCGAAAGATGCCTTATTGAATTTTCTGAATACATATAGTAAAATATAAATATAGAATCATAATATATTTCAAAAAGGAGGTCCATTATGGATACCAAAGGAAAAGGTTTGCTCTACGAAATGAAAAACGGTTACCCCATCACCATGTCTGAAGAAGAATACAAGGCGAAAGAAAAGGAAATCCGCTCCATCGCCTCTGACCTCTACGTCAATATGGACGTACTGGATCTTGTGGAAAAAGACTACAAACTGAAACTCCTGGTCCTCTCCATGGCCTCCTACTTCGGCTTCGACCGGGCCACCGGCGAAGACCTCCTCCAGGCCGCCCACCTCACCTGCCCGGCAGAACTGAACCCCATGAAATACTTCTTCATGAAAGCCGGCTGGACCCCCTACTACCTGGAATACACCTTCAAAGAAGACCTGGGCACCCACTTCCATGAAGTCATGGATACCTTCTACACCGACGTGGAATTCTACATGGACATGTCCGAACACCTCCAGTACGTCCGTCTCCCCAACGCCCTCCGGGTCATCTGAGACAGCTGTACAAGGCAGACAGCACTAAAAAAAGCACCTTTCGAGGTGCTTTTTTATTGATTATGGTCTTCCCTCTCCGCCGGTGAGTAGTCCTCCGGCCAGATGGAAACCACCGTTTTTCCCTCTTTTTTGATTTCCAGAGTATAGCCCATGAGGCCAAGGGCCCTGAGGAAAACAGAGAGCTTCACACTCATCAGGCGCCCCCTTCCACCTAAGAAATCTAGTAGCTTGTATCTAGTAGCTAGTAGCTTGTAGCTTGTGGCAAGTATCCAGGAAACAGGAACTGGCAACTAGCCACCAGCCACCAGCTCACTAACTCAGAAACTCCTCCAGCTTCCTCTCCGGCAGAGGCTTCCCAAACACCCAGGGATCCTGCCGAATGACATTCACTTCCCGAAGCGCCGCCGCCAGGTATTCCAGGTTATCATACTTCATCTTAACCTCATACATCTCCATTTCACCGGAATCACTTTCATAGGGCGCCGCGCCGGCCGCGATTTCTTCCGCCTTCCTTACCCGGGCCAGCTTCTCTTCCCTGTCCAGACCCTCAGCGAAAGCCTCGTTCACCCGCGGGACCATCCATTTCTCCAGAGCCGGATCACTCACCTTTTTCGAAAGGGCCTTCCGGAAATCACCAAGGAACCTCTCCCTCTCCACCAGGCACCGGAACTTCACCGGGCACACATTCTCGTCGGGATTATCATAATGCCTGTTCTTGCGCACCGTTAGCACCATCTTTCCCGTGCCCGCCACCGGTTCCAGATAGACCACGTCGCAACTGCAGTCGGGGTCATAAAACCAGAGCCCCGCGCCGCCCTGCTTGTCCGCCACATAGAAAAAAGCCGCCAGGCCCAGGAGATGCCAGGGATAGAAATCAATGGCTCCCCTGATCACCGGCATACGTCCGCATTTCATGCAGAACGCGCCGTAACTGAGAACTTCCTCATCCCCTCCCGTATAGAAATGGAAAGAAATCCGCCGCTCCGGCAGATTTCTCCACTCCCCGGAAAAAGCGCCCCGCACCTCCAGCTCCGGAATCTCTCCGCCCGTTATAGCCATCATGGCCCTTGCCCTGTCAGCTATCATTTTCTGCCTCCTTCGATGAAACTTGTAACTAGCAGCATGTAGCTGGTAGCTAGGAACTAGTTGCCAGGAACAAGCTACAGGCCACATCCTCCGCACTCGATCTCGGTCCCGGCCGCGCCGCCTCACACGTCATCTCGAGCGGAGCTCTAAACCGGTATGAGGAAAAAAGTATCAGAGCTCTATTGTAGCTCTGAGCCGAGAGATCTCCCACCGTAATGCGGCCTGCACCATTGAGCAGTGAGATTTCTCCACTCCACTGCGCTGCGGTCGAAATGACAGCGGGGCGGCTGGTGTGCAAGTAGCTAGTTGCTAGTAGCTTGTAGCTAGGAACAAGGAACCAGCCACCAGCTACCAGCCACTAGGGAAACGCTGATTAAATAAGCCTTTCGCCTCCACAAATCTGTGAATAAAATTTTTTTGAAATATTTTTCACAAATTTAGTGAAATACCATCAAAAATAGCCATAATATCACCATTTTCCTGCCAATTTATTCAATTTTGCCCGATTTTGGGCGCACTTATCCCAGGGCAAATTCTTCTGATCGTTTTGCTCTGAGGCACATCACAATATTGGTACTTGCAAACAGCACATAAAAGCGATTGAAGTTCTTGGCTATTCCACGGTAAACTACCTTTGAATAGCCAAACTGCCTCTTAACGATAAGAAATATATGCTCTACTTTGCAACGAGTAGCTGACTTGCGGTGTTCGATTGACTTTTCCCAGTTATAACCGTTAAAGCTGGACTTTGTCAGTCGCAGGCTGGGCTTGATGTTAATCCTGCAATCAATCTGGGACTTGTCTTGGTCTGATTTTATTTCCTCTCTCTTTGGCAGCCCACCATAGCCAGAATCGCCGTATACTACCTCATCATCATCACGAATCAGTTTATGAGCTTCATTAATGTCGCTTACATTGGCTGCCGTTGCGGTTATTATGTGTACATAGCCACTTCCAGCATCAACTCCGGCATGAATTTTCATGCCAAAATACCACTGGTTTCCCTTCTTGGTCTGGTGCATTTCCGGATCACGTTTGCCTTCTTTATTCTTCGTAGAGCTTGGAGCATTGATGATGGTAGCATCCACAATGGTTCCACCATGCATAATCATCCCCTTCTCTTCCAGACGGCGCTTCACGTCCTCAAAGAGCTTTTTCCCTATGTTATGTTTTTCCAGCAGATGGCGGAATTTCAGAAGGGTAGTAGCATCAGGAACTTGTTCACAGGAAAAGTCGAGGTGCATGAAAGACCTCATGGCATAGCTGTCATAGATTGTATCTTCGATAGCAGCATCAGAGAGGTTAAACCAGTTCTGCATAAGGTACATACGGAGCATGGTTTCAATGCCTCTTACGGGGCGTCCACGCTTACCAGAGGGATAATAGGGCGCAATAATATTGACCCAGTCATCCCAGGGAATCATCTTATCCATGGATGCAAGGAATTCTTCGCGCTTGGTTACCTTTTTTCTATGCATGTACTCTACGTCAGTGAAGTTTAAGCTCTGCTGTTTCATGGGGAATACCGCCTTTCCTGTTGTTATCTCTATTTTACAGGATTATGCCTTGCCAGTCAGCAAATAATTGGATTAAATCAGTGCTTCCCTAGCCACCAGCAACCAGCCACCGCGCCATCAGGCGCTCCCCAGCCACTAGCCACTACCTTTTATCTTCTATCCATAAATCACCAGATATGATGCTTCACGTCATAGTCCAAAGCGGCGTTCTTGAAATCCTCGTAGTAAACCACCTTATCATCCTTCTCCTTCAGCACCGGCAGTTCTTCCTTGGGCACCTTCTTCTGCTCCTCATAGAGCCGCAGATACTTCGCAGGCCAAAGCTGCGGGCGGCGTTCGTAGTAGGAAGATAAAGTAAGAAAGCCATTATCACATGTATGAAACAGCTGATGAAATTCATCCTCATAGGCCATCTCTGCCAAATGCTGAATAGCAGGAGACATATGCCAGCTGCAAAACACAAGAGTTGTTCCGGAACATCCCAGAATGGAAGGGTCAAGCGTCAGGAAAACCAGATTGCCATTCAAAGGGTGCATGGTCTGGAATTTATCGATGTAATAATCCACAAGCGCCGGCGCCGGTCCATCTGTATACCGGACAACCACCCGATCCGTCCCGTTCGGGTATTCCGCCTCCACATCAAAGTGGACATCCGGAAATTTCTCCTTCAGCAGCGCCGCAATCACCTTCGCCGTCTTTTCTACCGATTCGATTTTCATATCTATCGCCTCATTTGTAATGATGTAAGATGCTTTCCCTGTTTCAGGGCTTCTACCTTTATTATACGCAGAGACTATGACAGGAATTGGCACAGTAAAGAGAATTTTGAAAAATTTTTGAAATAAAATCCAGCCGGGCTGCATAGTGCGCATCCGACCGGATTATTTTGGCTTTCTCTCCGCCGGTGAATAATCATCGGGCTGGATGGAAAATATCGTTTTACCCTCTTTTTTGATTTCCAGAGTATAGCCCATGAGGCCAAGGGCCCTGAGGAAAACAGAAAGCTTCACGCTGCCGGTGGAAACAGAGCGGTTCAGGGAGTACTGCAGAAGCCCCAGCTTCCTGGCCAGGGCAGATTCTGAAATATGGGAATCGTTACATCGGAAAAACAGGCTACCTCAAGGCAAGTTCCACAAATTCATTTTCTGCAGAGCCACCGGCATCCGCCCTGCGGGCAGTCTCGAAAAATACCGGCTGGCTTCGGTCATGAAGACCCGGTTTGTAGTATTGTCCTTCATCGTCAATCGCTTTCTTCTCACTAATTGTAATATATCCTGTTTTTTCAAAAAGCCCGAACTGCCCGCAGGATGGGCACGCGGGTCTGTCAGAAGAGACTGCTATATAAAAGATGAAATAGACAGGAACGGGGAGAAACCGGCTGCCAGGATGACAGCTGCTGCTTAAAATTTAGTCAATATATAACATTTTTATGAAATAAAATGTTTTCTACCTCAAAACCACCGCTGCGGCCAAGGCACAAAGTCCCCTGCCGCCCCTGCCTTTTTACAGGAAATGGTGAAAAATCCGGAAAATCTGGATTCATCGTTTATAATAGAACCCCGGCGGAAAGAAGGGCTGAAAGGAGATGGCACATATCCACAATGTAAGAGATACCACCCATGCCGGGATACGGAAAACCGAAAGGAGGCACTATGATACATAAGAGAAAAAAACAGCTCTCCCGCATCTTGAAAGAGCCGAAAATGTCGAGCCGTGATATGTGGAACCTCTATGGGAAGCTGGCCGCCCATAACTGCGCCGGCATCCGGAAGCTGCTGGACACCATGGACGAAACCAGCTCCGCCCCCATGGAAGACCATGAGGAATGGAAGAATATTTTAAGAGCCATGCTCTATTCCTTTGAAGAGATCAGACTCGACTTTCCTGACGACCCCTACGCCGTCTGGTTTAACAGGGAAGCCGGGAAGCTGGAAGAAAAGGGCGTGCCCCTCTACTCCGAAAAGCCCTTGCCGGAAAATCCAAGGGGCACCGAAATGGTATTCAATACGCCTGACATTCCACCTTCAGTCCTGCATGCATATGAAGCATACCGGCAGAAAATACAGAAAGGCCTTAATTTATACGCCCAATATTTTTTAGCCCTGCATGACTAAGGAGCCGCCTATGAAAAGAATACGAAAACCGGAATGTAAAAGAAATCATCCCTATGTGTCCGAAAGGGACGCCTGGAACCTGGACGATTTCTTCTCCCCCATCCTCTGCGCCGGCCTCCGCCGGTTCCTTACCCTGAAACTCGAGCACATTCCTGCCGATTTCAAGACCGAGGAAGAATGGAAAGACACCATCCGACAGATGCTCAGGAAACTGATAGACCGTATTATCCGAGAACTTCACCAGAGAGACGATATTATGAAACAGATTCCCGTATGGATGGATACTGCCCGGAGTTGCGCCCGAACAGAGGCGGATTTGGAGGAGGTAGACAAGCTGCAGAGCTATCTGGAGAGAAATGCTCCCTATATCCCCAGCCTGAGTCAGCGCGGCATCCATACAGAGATTCACCTGGGGACTGCAGAAACAAATCACCGGTTTTACAGCTATCGCATGAAGCGGCAGGGACGGAGCTGGTCCAGCGAGGGAATGGAGTGTATGGTTTGGGCATTGACCGCCCGGAAGAATAAAACACTTACGCAAGCTCTCCTGTATCATGCTAATGGGAAAAGCTACAAAAAGATGGATAGAGCCATGCACAAGGCTGCGGTGCAGGCAGAGCGTAAAATCGCTCAGAAGGTCCGGAGTGAGGCGCAGAAGCGTAAAATGAGAAACTATAGGCCAGGATGCCTGGAGGGACGTATAGGCGTTTATGGAGCTTCTTCTTTACCAATGGGGAGACTAGCCAGAGCTATACAGAAATACTGATAAAACCGAAGCCACGGAGATAGTAATTATCGACAGTCAAATGAATTACCGAGGAAAACTTGACACTTACCTGTTTCACCTCTCAATGTTGTTACAGATATTAAAAATATAGTAAGATAAAAGAAGTCTATCGTTACGGAGGAATTCCAATGCGCTATTTCAATGAAACAGAAAAAAGATTAGCTGAACGATATCACCATATGGAGCTTGGTACTTGCAAAATCTGTGAAGAATGTCACAAGAAAGAACATTTATCCTTACCGATTGGCTGCTGGTGCGTAGGTTCCGATTTTAATAAAACTTCCAAGAGAATTCTATTTGTCGGTAAAAATGCCAGAAACAATCCCGGCACGATTGAAGACGGCTTCCGCAATCCCTTTCAATATACCCGTGAATCTCTGTGGAACAAAAGCTGGCCATATTGGAGCTATACTCGTGCTATCACTCAGAGAATATTCGGTGACGATTCTATAGAACACATCGCATTTACCAATATTGTCAAATGCAACAATTCCGGAGGAAAGGATACTACCTCAGATTTTGTAAAATCCAACTGTATCCTAAACCTAAAAGTCCTTCAGCAGGAATTAAAGGTAATACATCCTACTCATATCATTTTTTATACATCTTGGTATTATGACGATTACATCCCTAACGTTTTTGACCGTTATAATATTCATTACAACGGTTTTAAAGACATTGGGAAAAGAAAAATGCCCTGGCAGGAAGCCATTTCCACTCTGGGCAATCAAACCTTTCATGTACTACGTGTCGGCCACCCACAATGCAAGAAAAAAAGCGACTTCGTCTATGAAATATCTAAGTGGCTTGAGCCTGCCTTATGACTTTATGGCAGATAGCCGTATTTTCAGCAGTTAATCCGATAATGCTGAAGATACTTTTTTATCGCGTTCTTCCATCTCATAGCGGATGAAAGCATACAGCACCTGCCGTTCGCCGTATCCCAGCTTCATGACCGCTGACGGCAGCAGGTGATGCTCCCGGAACAGGAGATACATCGCCTGCACTTCGCCATCGGTCCGGATCAGTTTTTTACGGCTTTATCCGCCTTTTCCTGGGTCGTATAGCCGTTAAGTTCTGTAATCTGCGCCGTAAGGTCGGCAATCTCTACTGCTAGGAAGAGCTTGCGGATGATGTCACCAGGGAGTACGGCCCCGAATTTTTCCAGCAGCTCCTTGTTCTTGAGGTCCGGGTCTGCAATCCCCGCCAGGAGCGTCTGGGTCTGCATCTGATAAATGTCGATATTGTTGGCGCTGCCGTTGGTGAAGTCCACGGCCATCTTCTGGATATCGGCGTAGCGTTCCGGGTCGATGGCCCGAAGCGTGATGATAAAATCGAATCCGAACAGCTTCGAGAGCCGTTCCATCTTCACTTTCTTTTCAGGCCGTTCGGCCAGCTTGTTCACTACATCTGCTTTCAGAAGTCGGTCTACCATATTCATGTGCTTGTTCTCCTTATGCTAAATCCAAGAGGTCCCAATCCGAGAAGGTGAAGCTGTGGCTTTCTTCGCCCATCTTGTCCACTTCCCAATCCGCCAGGATCAGGCTGTCAAAGGTCGCATCCTTGATGACGATACGTTCGCTGCCGATGGCGTCCTTATCGTCAAGGACGGAGACGATGGTCACGACGGTCTGCTTGCCCGCCTTAATGTTGTCGTTCATCTTCTTGATCATGTAGCTCGAGACTTTATGGAGCTTCAGCTGCCCTTTGCAGTCATAGCCCGTGACCTTGTAGCCCTTGCCGACATGGCGGAGCATCTTCACTTCTTCCTTAGTCAGTGTGACCTCGGCCTTGAAAGCCGTGGCTTCGGCCATGAGGTCGCCGTCGATATAGAGGTCGGCATACTTGCCGTTCATCACCCGTTTGGCTTCCATGCTGTTCACTGTACTTCACCTCCTCAGATATTGACGGCAATTGTGACATCTTCCATGGCATCCAGGAGTGAAGCATCTACGGCGATAAAGACATTGCTGCCGATATTGGCCATCTTGATATCCATTTCCGACATGTCCGCCAGTTCCTCTTTCGTATATTTGCCATTGGATGCCAGCCAAATCTTCGTGGATTCCACATCGATATAAGCCGTGTTCTGCCCCTGTTCCAGCAGGTCCTCCTGGGCCAGCTGGTCCAGATAGCCCTGGATAGCCGTCACCAGGAGGCATCGGTTGGCATAGCTGTTCGCATACTTGCCAAGGTAATGGTCCTGGGCTGTGGTGCGGATATCGTCATACATCATGTCCATCAAATCGACGAGCTTGATTTTCTGGAACGATATTCCTTTGCCCTGAACCGTCGTGACCAGGGAGTTGATGCCGCGGCCCAGCTTGACCTTTTCCCCGTCAAAGAAAAAGAACAGCTTGCCGGCATCTGTCATGGTATCCATTTCTTCCTTCGTCCAGACGTCGCAGCCGATGACTTCCGGCAGCGTTGCGTAGGTACAGGCAATGGTCATCGGCGTTCCTGCGATGATGCCCGCGATACGCCCGCAGTACTGAGCTGTCGTGTAGGTCTTCGCTTTCGTGCGGATGACCTTGTTGACGAAGTTGATGACCCCTTCCGTATCCGCCGTGCAGTCCGGCAGGACGGCCTTGATGCGCTTGTTCTTATTCGTCCGCATCCCCTTGATCCAGGTCGCGATGGTGTCGATATGGTTTTCTTCGATATCCGGGATGACCAGGTAATCGAAGCGCTTGTTCTCGATGGCCTTGAGGACATCGGTATAATCTTCTGCGTCTTTGCTGATGATTTCGGCGATGACCTTCTTCGGACTGTTCACGTAGCCGCGAAGGGTCAGTTCCAGCTGCTCACGGTTGCTGTCCGAGAGTTCCTTGGGGATGTCATCTACCGTATACAGGTTCACTTCCGTCTGGGACGGCAGTGTCTCTTCTTTCAGGATTAGAAGGACAATACCGCGTTCACTGCGTTCGATGGCACTGATGCCTTTTTCTTTGAACGCGATATTGATGGATGGCATTTTCATGGGTTACGTCTCCTTTCCCTGGTACCGCTGATGCAGTACCTTCATGATTTCTGCCGTTTCTTCTTTTTCCCGGGCGTCATAGTACTGGAAGGTCAGCGTCAGACGCCCGCCGTCATTGTCCGTCCCCATCATCTCCTCACTCATAGACACGACAGGGAGATAACGGTTGCCGACTTTCAGTCCGTCCCGGAATAAATTTTCCGCAGCAAAAAGCACGGCGTAGATGGCCGTGCTTTTTTCCTGCTTCTTCGACAGATACGTAATGTAGAGGTCCGTATCCCGGTAGACCTCGTTTTCTTTCTGCGGCGTCGCTACCGTCATCGTCTTCAGGAAAAAGGCCGGCGGCGCAAAGCCTTCCTTGACTTCCTGCAAATAGACGGGATACGGGAACCGCTCTTTGAGTTTCTGCTGCACCGCCTGCAGGATATCGAGATCATGAATCATGTGCCGCCTGCTTTCTTGAGGAGCTTCTTCGTGAGTCTCTCCAGTCCCGGCTGCAAGTCGCTGGCTTCGAAGACCTTGACGGATTTCTCCGTATAGTGCTGGCCTTCATAATAGCCCACGGTCCTGCCGCCCGGTGTTTTCTTGACATGGCCGTTATTCAAGAGGTGATGGACCGGATGCCTGTTGACCAGTTCATAGGTCAGCTCCGATCCGTTATACCCTTCCACCTTATGCTTCCAGCCTTTCTTCAGCTTGCCCGTGCTGCCTTCCGGTGTGTTTTTTACGCACTCCTTTTTGAGCTTGTTGCCGATAGTGATCAGGCCTTTCTCGGCAGCCCCTGGGAAATCGTCAACGGCAGCCATCAATTTGGAAGACAATTCTTCCAGGCCGGTCATGTCAAAGTCCGCTTTGCTCATAGTCCGTCCCCCTCACTTCTTCCGTACAATACAGCTCCAGGGCTTCATGGCGCATATACGGGTCGACGATGGTGTCGATGTCGTAGAGGTGATCCTGATACTTCACCTTCATATCGTGGGTAACGCCCGGACGCCAGCGGATGGTGATTTTGCTGTACTCCATGTCCGCTTTGCGTTCCATCTCATAGAACACTTTGCCCCGGGCAGGCTCAATGGATGCCCAACAGCGATATACTACGACGTCAGCCTGGGTATCGAAACCATATTCATCCGTCACGGCCTGCTTTCCCAGAATCTCAATCTGTTTGTTCAAAAGCCCCGTCTTCATGGGCATCCCCCCCTTTTCAAAAACAGCTCCGCCGGACTCCGAACAGCAGCCAGCGCAGACGTTTCAAAAGGCCTGCGTAGTCCGCTTCCTCACGGTGTTCATACAAAAAAGCCGCAGCATAGAGGATGGCTTCATGGAACACGACGGGATTCTCTTCAGCATAGGCTTCCTCACAGCGGGATATATCCAGGCAGAGGGCCTGGGCTGTTTCCAGGGAAGACTGGATGACGTCATCATTACTCGTGTCATCTTCATCAATCCGCAGATATTCCCTGGCTTCTTCCAACGTCACAATCATGGCTTATCCCTTCGCTTTCATCTCCAGGGCCTTGACCGCTTCCTTGAGCATCAGCATGCCATCGACGCGCTGGCTGGCAAGGAAGCCGATCTGGCCGTTGGCGGCATACAGTTCGTTGAGCCGCTTGAAGGAGCGGTATTCCCTATCGGCAATCCAGTAGTAGCTGAAGTCCCCGAAGAGCATGGGACGGCTGCCTGCTGCCAGTTCCGGTGCAAAGGAAGTGCAGTAGCAGGGACGGTTCAGGATAGTATCCGGCGTACCGGCCGTGACAGACGGCTGCCAGATGTAGTTGCCGTTGTTGTCTTTGATTTTGCGCAAGGCCTTGATGGTCGCATCGTTCAGGAGCCATACGGCCTTGCGGCGGTACGGGATGCGCAGGGAGTGATACAGGTCGATGACATCATCAAAGGTGATGGATGCGCCATTGGCTGTCACGCCCAGCTCCGCGGACTGGAACACGCCAGTCGGCTTGTTCTTTCCGTCGCCTACCAGGAAGGCTTCTTCTTCCTTCGTACCGATACGGCGGGCAAATTCACCGACGATATAGCTTTCCAGGTCGAAAGCGCTGTCGTTCAGCAGTTCTTCCGACACACGGATAGCCGTCCCCAGCTTGTACGCCCCGATGGACTGCTGGCCGAAGGTATCCTGGCTGTCCGGGTAGAGACCGTTCTCTTCCATCCAGGACGCTTCGCCATGACCCGTCACGATGGGAATCTTGCGGTCGCCGCTGGTGTGGATGACCGTAGCCAGGCTGCGGAAGAAATTCTCTTCCTGGAGCTTGTCGATGAGCTGGTGTTCGAATTCGTCCGGTACCAGATAGCCGCCATCAGCATCGGTGCCTGCACTCAATGCATTCTGTACATCGATGAAGTTCTTATGGCGGATGCTGTCCCAGAAAGCCTTACGATAGGCATCGGACGCACGGCCTTTCTTTTCTGCTCCATTCTGACCTGCGCCAGGGATTTCAGTAATCGGCATCGTTGTCGGCTGGGCCAGCTGGGCATCGAGTTGCTGCTGGTGTTCCAGGCGGTCGATTTCCTTGCCGAGATTTACTACATCCGCTTCCATCTTGTCGTAGCGAGCCGCATCTTCTGCAGAGACCATGCCGTTTTCATCACGGACGGTATCCAGAAAATTCTTGGCGGCATCCCACAGATTCTTGCGTTTCTCACGCAGTGCTAAAATCGTATCCATTGTTGTCCTCCTTAATGAATGAGCAATGCCAGCCGGTTCTCCAGGGAAGCGGCTGGCACTTTATTGACAGGTTCATGTGGTTTCAGTTTTTGTACGAAGGAACTGGTGACTGTGGCCGGGCTGTAGAGCATGGCTTCCGGCTGTTCTTCATTTCCCTTCTTCTGGTCGAACAGGATTTCATCGGCAAAGCCAAGTTCCACGGCCTTCTTCGCGTTGAGCCAGGTCTCGTCATCCATCATGTGCGAAATCTTCGTGCGGGCCAGGCCGCTCTTGATTTCGTAAGCGTTGATGATGCTCTCCTTGACTTCGCTCAGCATGCCGATGGTTTTTTCCATCTCTGCCTGGTCGCCATAGGCCAGGGTCGCCGGATTGTGAATCATCAGCATGGCCACTGGCGACATACAGACCTTGGTCCCGGCCATAGCGATGACGGACGCAGCCGAAGCGGCCAGGCCATCAATCTTGACGGTGACGTTCCCCGGATAATCCATGAGCATATTATAGATTTGGGCAGCGGCAAAACAGTCACCGCCCGGGCTGTTGATCCAGAGCGTGATGTCACCGCTGCCCGCATTCAGTTCTTCCTTGAAAGCCTTCGGCGTCACTTCATCACCCCACCAGGTCTCATCGGAAATCTGGCCGTCCAGGTAGAGCGTGCGATTACTGCCAAATGAATCCGATGCTTCGTTGGTCACCCACTTCCAAAATTTATGTTTCATGCGGTTCTCCTTTCAGGCATAAAAAAGCACCTGGCAGTTCCATACTGCCAAGTGCTAATGTAAATGATAAAGTTTTTTAAAACAGCGGGTAGGTTGTCAATGTAATACTGTTGGGATAATCGCTAAACCACATATACTCTCCGGGTCTAGTATAGCAAAGATCTACATCCTGCCCGGCACGTGGCATCTGCTTAAATCCATAAGCAGCTTTAAATTCCGAAAGAGAATTTTCGCAATTAAAATTTGTACGATCAAAATGGCGATTGCCATTTCTATCAATTTTAATTTTCCAAACACGTTGAAAACGCATTGTCAGTTCTAATCCTAATTTTTGATATACCCAGGTATCCAATCCTCTCCAATATTTTGCATTTGATTTCTGGACTACATCCGGCTGACCATATTTAGCAATCACTTCGTTTTTTGGCGTATCTATCCCAATACCACCAACAGATTCATAATATTGAGGAGTTGGAGATTTTGTAAGTAATACGCCTTGCGTATCATCTAATAGCTTTCCGTTCAAGATAAGGTAAGAATGATATTTACCATCTCCTAAGTTTTCAGCAATAATATAGAGATTTCTATATCCATCCGCCTCTGCAATCTGAACAGAACAAGTAAAATCAGAACCACCACCGGCCACTTTAGTCACCCCTATGACATTACAACCATTAATTGACTGTCCTTCAATATCCAGAACTACATTTCCATTCCCATCATACCAGTTACCTTGCATTTTTGATAAAACCGCTGAAGTTTGATCATAAGCAGCCACAGATACTGTGCTAAAGCATAACAGCATCAATCCTACCAGTAAGCATATACTCCATCTTTTCCCATGTTTCATAAATCCACCTCCATTTAATGTCTTTATTATACAGGAAGCGGATACAAATTCAAATATTTTAATCAGCTTCTGTAAGTGTCAAGTTTTCCTCGGTAATTCATTTGACTGT
>ULPY01047830.1_pt1 | contig 13911 bp, 16 predicted proteins | sample 1953951 | NCBI WGS metagenome assembly ULPY01 (sample SAMEA4835641, study PRJEB28245) | human gut metagenome | biome: gut microbiome; material: fecal sample | place: Denmark | collected 2008
GGTACATGGCTTTTCAGTGGAGAACTTCCCAACGGCGTAGAAAAGTCTTGGTTCAACTACATTTTCGCCGGCCCCCGCAATATCACAGATGCGATCTCTCGTCGGGGTAATCCTTACAAGAAGATTTCCACGACGACGCTTGCCGAGATCAACAAGACCTATAAAGGGCGTTGGCATATCTATCGTGACGACTACGACAACATACTGGATAAGCTCATCGACTCTATGACGGATACCGTGCGAAAACACGGTGCCCGTTGCCTGATCCTCGATAACTTCATGTGTATTGACACTGAAACCAGCGAAGAGGAGCTGCGTTCTCAGACAGATACGATTAAGAAGCTCATTGAGTTTGCTAAGAAATATCAAGTAGCTGTAATTCTTGTTTGTCACCCTCGAAAGATGGACGCCGGAACCAATGTAGGTATCTATGATATCGCTGGAACCAGCAACATCGTGAACCTGGCACATCGGACTATTGGCCTGCGGCGAGTAACGGACGCAGAACGTGAGAACGCTGCAAAATATTCTGAGAAGCGCCGCCAGTTGCTCAAATACGATGTGATCGTAACTATCGTCAAAGACCGTATGTTTGGCCGGCAGAATATCGACGTTGGCCTCTATTACGATCCCGCCTCCCGCCGTTTCTTCGGCGATATGGACGAGTACGACCGTCGTTTCTCTTGGGACAAGAAGGAGTACAAAGAGCCTTTGCCTCTCCCTCCTCAGCTGCTTGCTGAAGAGCGTGCCTCCGAAGATGAAGCATTTGGAGCGGTGAACGACAGAGAGGGCTAACTATGGTGGATTTCGGAGTATGTGACTGTGGCGGTAGCCTCATCCCTGTTTGGTTTACAGAAGAAGAGACAAAGGTTGCCAATGGCATTATGTATAAGACAGGCCGAGTTCGTAAAAACTTTTGCGTTGACGATACCTTTGACGGGCCGTGGCACAATCGGAGGTGATCTTATTGAGCGGTAACTATACGGCATACCATGTCCATACTGAATTGTCGCTGTTAGACAGCGCGACGAAGTTTGAGGACTATATCGCTAAGGCTGTCGAGCTGGGGCAGACTGCCATTGCTTTTACGGAGCATGGTAACATCTATCAGTGGGTCGCCAAAAAGATGGCCTGTGATAAGGCCGGATTGAAATATCTGCATGGCTGCGAAGTCTATTTGACTGAAAAGCTATTGCTTACCGATCCACGCACCGGAGAGCAGAATAAGGTACGCGATAACTACCACACCATCTTGATTGCCAAAAACTACGCTGGTCTTCAGGAGATGAACGAGCTGATCAGCCGATCGAATCAGGGCGACCACTTTTACTACAAACCCCGTATCACGTTTGATGAGTTCCTTGGTATTTCCAGTAACGTCATCAAGATCAGTGCCTGCCTTGCTTCCCCGTTGAATCGCATGAGCATTACTCATCCTATGTATGAGCGGCTGCTGAAGCACTACGACTATCTGGAAATCCAAGCGCATGACCACCCGGAGCAGGTTGCCTACAATCGCCACTTGGCGGAAATGTCTCAGAAATACGGCATCCCGCTCATTGCAGGTACCGATACTCATAGCCTCAACAAATACAAGGCTGAGTGCCGAACGATCTTGCAGTTGAGTAAACACATCGAGTTTGCCGACGAAGATACGTTTGACCTTACCTATAAATCCTATGACGAGTTAGTAGCAATGTTCGCAACGCAGGACGCCTTACCGAAAGCGATGTATTTGGAGGCCATTGAGAACACCAACCGTATGGCCGACTCTGTAGAGCCGTTTGAGCTGGATATCTCGTTCAAGTATCCCATTCTCTATGGTGAACGCGATCGAGAGGTGCTTCATCAAGTTCTTGATGATAACCTACAAGCAAAGATCAAAGAGGGTGCTATCACTCCAGAGCAGATCGAGCCGTTCAAAGCGGCCATTGCTGAGGAATGCCGGGTCTTTGACAAAATTGAGATGTCCGGCTTCATGCTTTTCATGAGTGAATTGGTGACATGGTGTAAATCTCATGGTATCCCCATTGGTTTCAATCGTGGTTCCTGTGGCGGATCTCGTGTAGCTTATGTCACCAATACAACAGACCTCAATCCTGAGACATGGCATACAGTGTTCAGCCGCTTCTGTAACGAAGATCGTAAGGAGATTGGCGATATTGATATCGACGTGTCACCCTCCCAGCGCGATCTGGTTTATGACTACATCATCAACCGTTTTGGTCAGGAAAAGACCGCATTTATTCTGGCAATCGGCACTATCAAATCCAAAGGCTGTATTGATGAGATTTGCCGTGCTTTGGCACTGCGTTGGAATCGTGAACACCAACGGGACGAGAAAGAGTTCCGTAGAGTGATGGCACAGCTCAAAGATGAGAACGTGAAGATCGTTTTGGGAGATGCGCGAGACGGATTTAGCCTGTATTTCTTTGATGAGGCTGGCAATCTTCTTTTGCCCAGCCGCATGAAGGACATCCCCCGTGCCGAGCTGATCAAGCAGTTTTCCAAAGAGTACACAAAACTCAAAGAGGAAAACGAAAGGATCTTTGCTAAGAACCCCTGGGCTGGTAAGGCAAGTGCCAATATCAAAAAGGAGTTTGAGGCAGACGAGGCAGCGGCTCGGGAAAAGTATCCCGAAGTATTCTACTACTACGACGGGCTTCTTGACGTGGCGATCTCTCAGTCTATGCACCCTGCCGGTATTGTGGCAAGCCCTATTACCCTCCGAGATAACTACGGTACGTTCATCTCTGACGGTAAGGAAATCCTGCAGATTGACATGGAGTGTGTGCATGAGGTCAGTTTGGTCAAGTATGACATTCTCGGATTGAAAAACATCGAGATTATCAAAGACGCTTATGAGCTGCTGGGTAAGCCCTACCCGAAGTCTCACGAAATCAACTGGAACGATGAGGCTGTCTGGAAGGATATGCTGAGATCTCCCATTGGTATCTTCCAGTTTGAAGGAGAGTTCGCGTTCCAGATGCTTAGGCAGTACGAGCCGCACAGCATTTTCGACATGAGCCTTGTTACAGCGGCGCTTCGTCCTTCGGGCGCGTCGTACCGCGACGACCTTATGCAGCACAAGCCTCACAAGAACCCCTCTCCTATCATCGACGAACTTTTGGCAGATAACAATGGCTATCTTATTTACCAAGAGGACGTTATCAAGTTCCTACAGCAAATCTGCGGCTTCTCTGGGTCAGATGCAGATAACACTCGCCGCGCTATCGGACGAAAAGACGAAGAACGGTTGAAAAAAGCTCTTCCACAAATTCTTGAGGGATATTGTGAAAAGTCACCGCAGTCCCGTGAAGTTGCAGAGCAGGAGGCAAAGGAGTTCTTGCAGATCATCCAAGACGCTTCCAGCTATATGTTTGGTTATAACCATTCAGTCGGGTACTGCATGATTGGCTATCTGTGCGCTTATCTGCGGTACTACCATCCGTATGAGTTCATCACAGCCTACCTTAACAATGCCAACGGCGAGGAGGATGTGAAGAACGGGAACGAGCTGGCAACGCTTTACGGTATCAGAATTGTCCCGCCGCGTTTTGGCCTTTCCAAGGATAAATATTTGCTGAATACCGAAGAGAAGGTTATCGCCAAGGGTATTTCTTCTGTAAAGTACATGAATGCCGATGTTGCCAACGAAATCTATGAGCTGGCAAAGGCCGGCAAGCCTGAGTCTTTCATGGACTTGCTTATGCAGCTGGACGAGAAAACACACTTGGATACACGGCAGCGGGATATTTTGGTGAAGATCGACTACTTTGCTGAGTATGGCAATTCCAAAGAGTTGTTGCGTATGGTGAACTTCTTTTCTTTCTTCAAGAGCGGAACGATGAAGAAGATCTCCAAGGACAAGGTAACGGCTGAATTGGAACCCATAATCGCCCAGTATGCAACTGATAAGTCCAAAAGCGGCCAGCCAGCTAAAAGCTATACCTTCACCGATTTGCCCGGATTACTTCGGTATTTGGAAGTGATGGTCAGGGATATGCACATTCAGGATTTCGACCTGAAAAGCAAAATGCAAATCCAGTTGGAAAATCTGGGCTATATCGACCTAACCACCAATAAAAAAGAAGATCAGCGAAAACTGGTTATTCTGGATATCTACCCCTTGCGGAGCAAGAAAACCAAAGAGATTTGGGCTTACGCCTTGCAGGTACGGTCGATTGGCACGGGAAAAACAAATCGGTGGACAATCTACTCAGAACTCTACGATCGCAAACCGCTTCAACGCTACGATACCATTTATGTTCCTATGAATGGATGGGGCGAGCGGCGTGGGTATCTGTATTTGTACAACTACGACTATGTAATTTAGGAGGCATTTTCAATGCACGAGACGAAATCGAAATGGTTCAAGAAAGTTCTCAGGGCGACGCTGTGTTTCTTGGTAGTCTGCGGATCTCTGAGTGCAATGTTGTTCGTCCCGAACAAAGAGGAGGCAACACCACAAGTCCCCATCGAAAAGGAACTTTGTGTTTACTCTGCGCCGCCTCAAGTGTCGCCCACACCTACGCCTATTTCTATTGAAGAAGAACCGGCAGAACCCGAGGCAGACCTTAACCCATATGCAGAACTGTCACCCACGGATACCGAAAAAGAGCTGCTGGCGTGTATGGCCTACAGCGAGGCAGGAAACCAGAGCTTTGATGGTCAGGTTGCCGTGGTGCAGGTAGCGCTTAACCGCTATATGCACGAAGCGTATTCCGGCAGTATCAGTGATATTCTCTTCTCACCTTGTCAGTTTGTGGTAGGAGATTACTATGGGTCTGTGCAGATGGAAGCAGTAGATGCTGCTCTTGCCGGCCATCCAGCGTTGGATTTGAATACCGACGTAGTGTACTTCTCTACTGGATCTTTGACCTATGGTAGCTATTATAAGACGATCGGCGATCACGTCTTTCGCACTTATATTTGATAGCAACAAAGTAAATTAAGCAAGGAGGATCAACATGGGAACAGTTACAATTCAGCGATTCACCTATAAGAACCCTATTTCCATGATCGGTGAGGAAGCTGGTGTCTGCTGGGGTGCAGATACCAGCGACCCCGAAAAAAACTACAAACGCGGCTTGGATTGCTTGGAAAACGAGCACGGCAGAACGTTTGAGTTCCCGGATGTCTATATGATCCTGGACGGCTATTCTGCCAGAGTGATCCGTGAGTGGTATACCCACATCGGCGGCGCTCCTACCAGACTGCAGGCCAGTACCAGATACATCGACTATGAAAGCGGTTTCGATTATGTAACACCGCCCAGCATTGCGGGTAACTCCGCCGCCGTCAAAGTCTACGACTGGATTATGAAGTGTATCCAGACCGGCTTGAAGATGTTGGAAGGGTTTGGTATCCCCAGAGAGGATTCTGCGCTTGGGCTTCCTCTGGGCATGGGCACCAAGATTGTGTGCAAGCATAATCTCCGCAACCTAATTGATATGTCGCATCAGCGGGAATGCAGCAGAGCTTATCACGAGTACCGTGGCCTGTTCGCTGATGTTGGTAACGCTCTGAGAGAGTATTCCGACGAGTGGGCATATCTGGTCGATCACTACTTTATGCCGAAGTGTGAATACTTCGGGTTCTGCCGGGAGAAGAAGTCCTGCGGCAGAAAAGGAAGGAGAGCTGCGGAATGAAAATCGTTTGCATTTCGGGTAAAGCCCAGCACGGTAAAGACACTACCGCCAAACTTTTGGAGGAGATTTTGGAAGCCCAAGGCAACCGTGTTTTGATTGCCCACTACGGCGATCTGGTCAAGTACGTATGTAAGACCTTCTTTAGCTGGGACGGCAAGAAGGATGAAAAGGGACGCACGCTTCTCCAGCGTGTCGGTACTGACAAAATCCGCGCTGTCTCTCCTGATTATTGGGTAGATTTCATTGTCAGTATCCTCGACATCTTCTGCGACGAATGGGATTACGTGCTTATCCCCGATACTCGTTTCCCCAACGAGTATGAGATCTACGAAACCTACGGCATGGACGCTATTTTGTTGCGGGTAGTTCGCCCCAACTTTGTGTCTCCTTTGACCGAAGAGCAGCAGAAGCACGCTTCGGAGACTGCATTGGACGATTACCAGTACGACGCTACGATCGTCAACAGCGGCAGTTTGGAAGATCTCAAAGAGGCCGTAAACAACTTTGTGAACAACGCTCTCAAAGGAGAACTCCATGAAGAAACTGACAATTCTGTTTGATGCCGACGATACCGTAGAAAACCTGAGTGATTGCTGGATTGCAATGTTGAACGAGCGTTATGGCACCTCCGTAACGCCGGAAGATGTTCACGGCTGGGATATCTCCCTTGCTTTCCCCACGCTGACGAAAGAGCAGGTATTTGGCATACTCCATGATGACGAGCTTTGGCGGCGTATCACTCCGATCCCCGGCTCTGTTGAGGTACTCCAAAAGCTCTATGACGAGGGGCACCAGCTCTATATGGTGACTGCATCCAGCTATCACACCTGCAAAACGAAGGTGGAACGGCTTTTAGAGCTGTTCCCCTTCCTGGACTGGGAGCACATCATTTTTGCCTGCAACAAGCAAATGGTGCGTGGTGACGTTTTGATTGACGATGCCCCACACAACTTGGTTGGGGGCGAATACGCCAAAATTCTTTTTGACCGTCCCCATAATCGTAGCTTTGACCATGTAGCTCATGATGCGCTCCGGGTAAACACGTGGGAAGAAATTGACCAAGTTATCCACAGCTATCTTTTGTAAGGAGGAATTTTTATGGTTGTCATTAAACGTGATGGCCGTGAAGCCGAGTTTGATAAAGGCAAAATTGCCAACGCCATTCTCAAGGCATTCACGGAGGTTGAAAAGCTCAGTGCGGTAGGAGATAAGAACGAGGTGCCCAAGAAAATCTCCACCCGTTTGTATAACCGCTATCAGCGGCGCAACCGTGCGATTTTTGTTGAGGAAATCCAGGACGATGTTGAAACTGAGCTGATGAAAGAGGGCGAGTTCGTAGTCGCCAAAGCGTACATCAAGTATCGCTATGAACATGAGCTTCTGCGGAACGCTTCTTCTCTGGACGGCAAAATCCTCTCTATTGCGGATAACGTCAATGAAACAGTCATCCAGGAGAACAGCAACAAAAATCCCACAATCCTCTCTACTCAGAGAGACTACATCGCCGGCGAGGTAAGCCGCGATATTACCGACCGTCTGCTTATGCCGGATGACATTAAGCAGGCGCACGAAGAGGGTGTTATCCACTTCCATGACAGCGACTACTTTGTGCAGCACATGATGAACTGCTGTCTGATCAATCTGGAAGATATGCTCCAGAACGGCACAGTAATTTCCGGTACGCTGATTGAAAAGCCTCACTCCTTCTCGACTGCCTGTAATGTTGCTACCCAGATTATTGCCCAGGTAGCCAGTAATCAGTATGGCGGTCAGTCTATCTCCCTGTCCCACCTTGCCCCCTTTGTTGAGGTGAGCCGGCAAAAGATTCGCAAGCAGGTAGAGGCTGAGTTCCTGAAAATTTCTTCCCCGGACAACTTTGCAGACCCTGAGAAAGTGATTTCAGATCTGGTCGAAGATCGTGTCCGTGAAGAAGTAAAGAAGGGTGTTCAGACTATCCAGTATCAAGTGATTACCCTCATGACTACCAACGGTCAGGCTCCTTTCATTACCGTCTTTATGTATCTGAACGAGGTCAGCGATCCTCAGACCAAGAAAGACCTTGCTATGATCATCGAGGAGGTCGTGCGGCAGCGGTACCAAGGCGTCAAAAATGAGAAGGGCGTTTGGACGACACCGGCGTTTCCCAAGCTGATCTATGTGCTGGAAGAGGATAACATCACTGAGGATTCCCCCTACTGGTACTTGACTCAGCTGTGTGCCAAGTGCTCTGCCAAACGGCTGGTGCCCGACTACATCTCCGAAAAGAAGATGCGCGAGTACAAGCTGTCCAAGGGCGAAACCGAAGGTAACGGCGATTGCTATACCTGTATGGGATGCCGTAGCTTCTTGACGCCCGACCGCTCCGGTAACGGCTGGGACAATGTTGCCAATGCCGGCAATTACCAGCCCGATAAGCCCAAGTATTACGGGCGTTTCAACCAGGGAGTCGTCACCATCAACCTCCCCGATGTTGCTCTGAGCGCTCTGAAAGTTTGGGAGGCAACCGGCGACCATAACGATATCCAGAATCTGTATGACACCTTCTGGGAGATTTTCGATGAGCGGCTGGAGCTGTGTCATAAGGCGCTGCAAATCCGTCACGAGCGTTTGAGCGGTACTCTGTCCGATGCTTCTCCTATCCACTGGCAGTACGGCGCTTTGGCCCGCCTGAAAAAGGGCGAAACCATCGACAAGCTGCTTCACGGCGGCTACTCCACCATCTCTTTGGGTTATGCTGGCCTATACGAATGTGTTATGGCGATGACTGGCAAGAGCCATACCGACCCGGACGGAGAGCCTTTTGCACTCAAGGTTATGCAGTACATGAACGACAAGTGCGCTGCATGGAAAGCCGCTGAGGATATCGACTATTCTCTCTACGGTACTCCTATTGAGAGCACCACCTATAAATTTGCCAAGTGTCTGCAAAAGCGCTTTGGTGTGATTGAGGGCATCACCGATAAGGGCTATATCACCAACTCCTATCACGTTCACGTCACAGAGCATATCAATGCTTTTGATAAGCTGAGATTTGAGTCTCAGTTCCAGAAGCTCTCTCCGGGCGGAGCAATCAGCTACATCGAAGTGGCAAACCTCTCTGACAACATTCCCGCCGTACTGACGGTGTTGAAGTACATCTACGACAACATCATGTATGCGGAGCTGAACACGAAATCTGACTACTGCCAGGTGTGCGGCTGGGATAAGGAAATCGAGATTGTGGACGACGATCGCGGCAAGCTGATTTGGAAGTGCCCCAACTGCGGGAATACCGATAAGAGCAAGATGAACATTGCGCGGCGTCCCTGCGGCTACATCGGCCTGAATGACTGGAATCAGGGTAGAACGCAAGAAATCAAAGAACGTTATGTCCACCTGGGTGGCGACGAATGAACTACGCGAAGATCCGCAACTATGACATCGCAAACGGAGAGGGAGTCCGCACCTCCCTCTTCGTAAGCGGATGTACAAATCACTGCCCCGGCTGCTTTAATCCAGAGGAGCGGGATTTTAACTGTGGTAGACCATTCACAAAGGAGACTATCGCAGAGATCCACAAAATGCTTGCCAACCCTGTTATCTCAGGGCTTTCTCTACTTGGCGGAGATCCGCTTTGCCAGGACTATGGCGGGATTTATGATCTCATTGATCTTTGTTTCTACACGCATTCAATCGGTAAAACCGTGTGGCTATGGACTGGATTTATCTGGGAGGACTGCTACAATCCGCTTTTCCCGGACAAAGACGAGGATGACCACTCGTCTGCACAAATGGCTTTACTGACATCATGTGACGTTGTGGTTGACGGCCCCTTCAAAATGGAGCTGTCTGACCAGATGTTGAAATGGTGTGGTTCTGCAAATCAGCGGGTCATCGACGTACAGAAAACCTTGCGCCAAAAGAAAGTTGTCCTATATGAAGGTGAACACTATGAATGAAAAGATCGAATTTCGCTGTCCCAAATGCGGGAAGCTCCTGGACAGTATTACACTGGATTATCGGTTAAAGTGGCTATGTAGCAAATGTACCGAGGATCAATCTGATGTTCTGCACTGTGAGCGTGGATGTAAGGTTAAAGCCGTGGATCTGGACGCCGGGTTGAGCTGTGATTCCAAACAGGCTCATGAGCTTTTGACAGAAGGTCAGGTTTACGAGGTTGAAAAGATTCATGTCGGTGGTTGGTGCTCCTCTATCCGGCTCAAAGAGTTTCCCGGTAAAGAGTTTAACACCGTACACTTCATTCGTTACGAATAGGAGGAAATATGGAGACTGTTGAAATTTTAGCAGGTGGCGAATTTGCCAATGCCGTAAAAAGTCTTGGCCTGACATCTGCCGTGTGTACTTACCATTATCAGCCTCAGCCTACGCATTGGCGTGAAGAATACCAAGTTTGGCTATTGTCCAAAGAGGATTTTGACAATATCTGTGCTATCGACAACGATGACTGGAAGGACGATTGGGGCTGGTGGCGTCACGCTTATGGTTCTAATCTGGGCGCTGTTGACTGCGCCTATGTTATCAATGGTGAAAAGCTGATGGCGTGGGATGGTCTTCAGCGTAAAGAGTGGTGTCAGGATTGCAGTGATTGCGCTGGCACCGAAAAGGACAAGGACGAATGCTTTCACGACCATCAGTACCCCGACATTCTCATCTATCTTTGCGATGAAATTGGGGCTTCTACCGAGCGCAACGTTTGCGCTTGCACGATTGATCTGGCACGGCAAAACAACCTAACCCTTGCAGAGCTTTTCAAAAAGTATCTGGGATAGGTCGTGTAAAAAACAGTATCATCCGCACAACAAAACTATCAAATTGGGAGGCAAACGAAAATGCTCATCATTAACCTTTTTGGCGCTCCCGGTGCTGGTAAATCCACCGGAGCTGCCTATGTCTTCTCTCAGCTGAAAGCTGCCGGCGTTAATGCCGAGCTTGTCACCGAGTTCGCCAAAGATAAGGTGTGGGAAGGGACAAAGGCCGTTTTCGAGAATCAGGCATACATCTTTGGCAAGCAGTATTTTCGCATCAGCCGGCTTGAGGGCAAGGTCGATGTGGTGATTACCGATTCACCTATCCTGCTCTCTGCGTTCTATAACGACAACGATCACGTACTGGGTGAAGAGTTCGATAAACTGGTTTTCAAAGTTTTCGACTACTATAATCGCATCGACGTATTTGTTCATCGGGTGAAGCCCTATAACGAAGCAGGACGCTTCCAGACCGAGGAAGAGAGCGATGCGATCAGCAAAGAGATGTTGCGTTTCTTGGACAAGTTCGGTGTTGACTGTCTGCACATCAACGGCGATTTCGCAGGATATGACAGCCTGGTTGATACCGTACTGGACGCTTTGGCAGCAGACGGCAAGCCTTTTGTCTGCCCGCATCCTTCTGATGTCTGCCCACGCCCTTCTGATTCGGCAGAGGCGCTAACAATTAAGGTTCGCTATCTCAGCGATAAAATCCAACCATTGGAATATATCGACGGCAAGTCTGACTGGGTTGACCTTCGGGCAGCTGAGGATGTTGAGCTGAAGGCTGGTGAGTTCAAGCTGATCCCCCTGGGAATTGCTATGCAGCTTCCCAAGGGTTATGAAGCAATCGTAGCCCCTCGCAGCTCAACCTATAAGAATTTCGGTATTCGTCAAACCAACAGCATCGGCGTAATCGACGAGACTTACTGTGGTGACAACGACCAGTGGTATTTCCCCGCCCGTGCAGACCGCCATACCGTTATTCATGTCGGCGATCGTATCTGTCAGTTTCGCATTGAGAAGCACCAGCCCCAGCTGTTTTTCGAGCCGGTCGATACGCTGGGCAACGCTGATCGAGGCGGTATCGGGTCTACTGGGAAGAGGTGAGTAACGTGCCTCAGCAGAAATATGTGAGGGGTTCTTTCCTTCTTGAGGAAGATGTTGACGATTCCAAAGTCTACTACGAGCAGCACAAGGCTAAGGTAGATGAAGTTATAGCCTGGGCTAACCAGTTACACATCTATGTAGCTTTTGGCCTTTCAGCAGATCACACTTATCTGTGCGAATACGAAGTTTACGGCCAGACCACACGGATGTGTAAGGGCGTTGCCTCTGAATTGAAAGCTATGCTTAAACCTGAGTGGAAAGGCATTCGCATGGGATACCAGGTTGAGGGGCATACGCTTCAATAAGGAGAGCTAAAACGTGAATGAAACACCAATTTCACCCACATCTAAATGGTGTGATAATCAGTCCGTAGACGAGATGGGCAAAGTAATCTGCTTGGCTCATCTCGCCGAGGCCAGAGTTCCAGACTGTCCATACAAAAGTAAGGAGGAGCGAGCGAGTGCCAAATATCCTTGCTCCGACTATGAAGAGGTGAGAACATGAAAGGTCTATTCCGAAAACGCGGAGGCGGTAAAACGACCGCATTAGTTTACACATCAGCGATAACTGGATATCCGATTGTCGTACCAACTACCATCAGCAAGCGTTACGTAAAAGACGTGGCACGGCGGGCAGGTGTATCTATCCCTGAACCGATTGTTATGTCTGAGGATGCCAGAGGCCGTCGAATTGGTGGTGTGCTCATTGACAACGCCGAAGAAATCATCCGGGCATATGCTGCAGAGCATTTCAACGCCCCGGTCATAGCCTATACCATAACGGTAGACGGGGATGGTGATAGCGCATGAGCCTCCTCCCTAATACGGTCGTCAATGGCAACTGCTTGGAAGTCATGAAGGAAATTGATGATGCGAGCATTGACATGATCCTTTGTGATTTGCCTTATGGGGCGACTCAGAACTCATGGGACTCGGTTATCCCGCCTGCTCCGCTCTGGGAGCAGTATGAGCGGATTATCAAACCGAATGGTGCGATCTTACTGTTCGGCCAGGATAAATTTACCGCTACCATGATGCTCTCTAACCCTAAGCTGCACCGCTACAATATCATCTGGGACAAGGTGCTAAAGAGCGGATTTCTCAACGCCAAGAAAATGCCGCTTAGAGAGCACGAGGATATCATGGTGTTCTACAAATCTCCGCCGCCATATCATCCGCAAATGACAGTTGGCGAGAAAAACCACACCAAGGGCAAGGCCGTAGGGAAACAGGCGGAAGACGTTCATTCTAACCGGAGCTATGGCAACTATACATTGGTAGAGTCGCCAGACGGTAACATGAAGTACCCAGCGTCAATTTGGCGCTTCCCTAAACCCCACCCGTCCGTAGCGCTCCACGCCACTGAAAAACCTGTTGATCTGTTGCGCTACGCAATCCGTACTTACACTGACAGGAATGCAATCGTCCTGGATAACTGTTGCGGCACCGGATCTACTCTCATTGCTGCCAAGCTGGAAGGACGCAGATACATTGGGATTGACAATGGCGTGTGTGATAAAAAGAAAAGCCCTTACTATGGAATGCCTTGGGCGCAAGTAGCTCAAATCAGATTGGAGGCGATTGACCATGAACCTGCCGATGAACCTGAACGACATCGACCTTTGGGAGAAGGAACTACTGAAGGGGTTTGCACTCCCTCTGGGGTTTCTGCCTGAAATCGGTGAAGTAGTGAACATTCTCGAACCGTTCAAAAGACTGACTATTTTTGAGCCGGTCGAAAAAGACGGAGAGACAACCGAAAAGAAAGTCACTGTAGGTATCATATACCGCTCCGATGGCTTATATGCTTGGGATAACAGCAGAGCTATACCTAACGAGTATGACGAGGCTATCAAATGGAGTCCAGCCAGCCAGCTCCCGGAATATGCCATTCGGCGTAAGGCTATTGTCACCAAGTTCGAGTACAAGCCGCTTCGATCCTTTACCGCTGATGACATCAAACTTCTTCGGTTGGACTATGCTTCACAAGATGATCCCCAGCTTCTTATGGAGGAATATCTGCCCATCAAGAACTTTGAGTTGTTGTATGGCTGGTGGAAGCAGCACTATAAAGCGACCCTGAAAGATTGCGACAATCCACAGGCCATTATCCTCCATCTTGCTTCAACAGACTGACAACAAACTTCATTAGCGACAAAGAAAATCACGGCTTCCCTCTTGACAAATTGGGAGGCCGTGATTATACTATGTATATAGCAACAAAGTAAATTATTTTATCCTTATAGGAGGACTGTCAAATGAAAGTAGCTATGGTAAAGCATAAGCCCTATGGCAAGGTGTTCTGGTTCGAGATCCCTGAGCACTTTGTAGGCAAACTTCAGCCCGGATTTCGCGTGGCCTGTAATACAGCGCGTGGTCGGCGGTATGGCACCGTAGTGGCTGCGG
>ULPY01048290.1_pt1 | contig 13821 bp, 7 predicted proteins | sample 1953951 | NCBI WGS metagenome assembly ULPY01 (sample SAMEA4835641, study PRJEB28245) | human gut metagenome | biome: gut microbiome; material: fecal sample | place: Denmark | collected 2008
GGGCCCCCTGTCCGGACACGGAGGTGCCGTCCCTGGGCACCCGCACGGAAAGCCGTCCCCGCTTGGGGGTGTTCTGCTGCCGTGCCTGCCGCAGAAACGCCAGACACAGCGCCAGTGCCAGCACCAGCACCACGCCACCGGCGACCAGCGCCGGCCAGACCGGCGCGGCCATCTCGTCGGAACGCTCCAGCGCCATGCCCACCGCCGCCTGACTGTACCGCTGGTCCACGGCGTACAGGCTTTGGGCGGCGCGGAGCGCCAGCCGCAGCATGCCCCGCAGGGTCACGGCACCGATGACTGTGCCCAGCACCGCCGCGCTGCCAGCCACCACCGATGCGCCGGACAGCAGCCACAGCCGGATGCCCCGGGCGGGCGTGCCCAGCGACAGCAGCACGGACACCGTCTCCTGCTGGCGTCCCACGAACAGGTAGGCGAACAGCACCAGCACCGCCAGCGTGCCGCAGGCCGCCGCCAGCGTCACCGCCGAGGCGGTGGACTCCATGGCCTCCAGCGGCTGGGCCGCGGCGGAGTAGCCCTGATCGTACAGCGTGACCCGGACGCCGTCCGGAGCCATGGCCTGCAGAGCGTCCGCCGCCTGCCGGGCGGTGCGGTTATCCAGCACGGCCCGCCCCAGCTGATAGCCGAACAGCGGCTCGCCGAAGCCGCCCTCCCCGCCGGACACCCACACGGTGCCCTGATACTCCTTCAAAGCGGTGGTAACGCCCACGATGGTCAGCGTCTGCACCGCATCCGTCACCGTCAGGTCAAAGCGGTCGCTGTCGGCGGAGGTCATCTGCGTCAGGTCGATGGTGTCGCCCACCGTCAGGCCGCAGGCGTCCGCCATAGCGCCGTCTGCCACGCACACGCCCTTTTCACCGGCGGCGGGGAAGCGACCCTCCCGCAGGGTCAGGTAGCCCTGCTGGAACACCTCCAGCGCGGGGATGTCGTCGCTGGCCTCCAGCGATATATAATTGTTGGCCATCCGGCAGTGCCGGGCGTACTCCGTGAACAGGCTGTCCCGCAGCAGCGGATCGTCAGACCCGCTGATCTCCGCGTAGGGCTTTGTCTCGCAGCCGTCGTAGAAGTCCGTAATGACCAGCGTGCGGTTGGCCATGCCCGTCTCCACGAACTGGCCGTGGATCAGGTAGTACCGGCCCTTTTCACCCACGAAGCCGCTGTCGCCCACCTCCATGGTGACGGCGATGCCCTCCCGGCCCTCCAGCGAGTACAGGCAGCGGGACACGATGGCGTCATAGCCCACCAGCACCTTTTCCTCGCTCTGATAGGTGTCGCTGGCGGCAGAGTGGATATAGGAGGCGATGCCGGGGATACTCCAGAGGTCGATGCTGCCCTCCGGCGTCACCAGCGTGGTATCGCCGAAGTACGTCACCACCACATAGGTGTCCTCCACCGCCTCGGAGGCCTTGGAGGAGGTGTACAGCGGCACCTCCGCGTCGCCGCCCAGCAGGCCGCTGACGTGGATGCGGCAGCTCATGCTGTCAAAGTCCGCGGCCACATAGCTGGCCGCCAGCTGGTCTTCGGACAGCTGGGCAAAGTCGTAGCGGGGGATGAGATTGAAAACGGCCAGCACCGCCTGATCGCCGTAGGGGATCTCCCCCGCACTGCGCAGGTAGCCGTCCATGGCGGCCAGCGCCCGGTCATTCCGCTCCCAGCGCTCCACGCCGCTCACGGCGGCGATGGCATCATCGTCCAGCGCGGACGCCGCCTGTCTTGCGTTCTCGTCGGCCACACTGCCGTCGGGGTAGTCCTGCCCCAGATACTCCAGCAGCGCCACGGAGGTGTACGTCTCGTCCATCTCCGCCAGCGTGCCGCTGCAGTAGGCCCACATCCCCAGTCCCAGCGCCAGCGTCAGGGTCAGAAGCAGGATCAGCGCGGTGAACAGCGCCGTCCGCCCTCTGGCCCGGAGGGTAGTGCGGATGCCGTTGCGGGCGATCATGCTGCGGCCGGTCATTGCGCGTCCTCCCCGCCGGACACCACCGCGCCGTCCCGCAGCTCCAGCACCCGGTCGGCCTTGGCGGCCAGCGCCATGTCGTGGGTGACCACGATGACGCAGTAGCCCTCCTCGTGGGCCAGCTGCTGGAGGATACGGAAGATGTTGTCACTGTTGGCGGTGTCCAGATTGCCGGTGGGCTCGTCCGCCAGCAGGATCTTTGTGTCCATGCCCAGCGCACGGGCGATGGCCACACGCTGCTGCTCGCCGCCGGAGAGCATGGTGGGGTAGCGGTCCAGTGCCGTATCCGGCAGGCCTACGCGGGCCGTCAGCTCCGCCGCCCGCGCCCGGGCGTCCCGGGGCTTCATGCCCCGCAGCTCCATGGGGTACATGACGTTCTCCGCCACGGTCAGCAGCGGGAACAGCCGGAAGCTCTGGTAGATGACGGCCACCTTCTCCCGCCGGTACTGCTCCAGCGACATGGCGGCGGTGCTGACGCCGCCGCACAGCACCTCGCCGGAGGTGGGCAGGTCCAGCCCCGCCATCAGGGACAGCAGGGTGGTCTTGCCGCTGCCGGAGCGGCCTACCACCGCGTGGAGCAGACCCGCGTCGAAGCAGTGGCTGATGCCCTTCAGGGCATCCACCTTCTGGTATTGCGTCTGATAGGTATATGTTACGTTCTGAAGTTCGAGTGTGGTCATGGTGCTCTCTCCTTACAGGCCGCAAAGCGATACGGCGCATTGCGGTGATTTCTGTATTATACAGAAAAACGGCAGAGGATGCAATGTGCGGGGCGATCGCATCCTTGCAATTTCAGGGAGAGTGTGCTATTGTAACTGCCGTTGAAATTTCCGCCCTGATGGGGCTGTGCGAGGTATGTATGAAATTGCTGCAATGGTGCAGGGCCAACGCCATGCCGGTGATCGCGGTGCTGGCGGCGGCGGTGACGGCGGTGTTCGTGCCGCCGGACGCGGCCTATCTGGACTACTACGATGTGAAAACGCTGTCCTGTCTGCTGTGCGTGCTGGCGGTGGTGGGCGCGCTGCGGGGCGTGGGGCTGTTCCCCCTGCTGGCGCAGAAGCTGGTGCAGGTGTTCCACACCACCCGCGGCGCGGTGACGGCGCTGGTATCCATCACGCTGGTGGCCTCCATGCTGCTGACCAACGACACGGCGCTGCTGACATTCCTGCCCCTGAGTTGGTTCGTGCTGGAGAGCACCGGTCAAACGAAATGGACGGCGCTGACGTTCATCCTGCAGAACTGCGCCGCCAACTTGGGCGGTATGCTGACGCCCTTCGGCAATCCCCAGAACCTGTATCTGTTCAACCACTACAATATTCCCAACGGGGAGTTCCTGTCCATCATGCTGCCGCCGTTTCTGCTGTCCACGGCGCTGATCCTGCTGTGCTGTCTGTTCCTGCCCCGTGAGGGGTTGACCGTGCCCCAGCAGGAGACACTGCCGGACAAGCGCCGCACCGTGATATACGCCGTGCTGTTCTGCGTGGCGGTGGCCATGGTGCTGCGGGGCATCCCCTACTGGCTGGGATTGATCGTCATTGTGACGGCGCTGCTGGTGCTGGACCGCCGTGCGCTGCTGGGCGTTGACTGGGGACTGCTGGTGACATTCGCGGCATTCTTCACCTTTTCGGGGAACATGGCGCGGATGGAGCCGGTGCGGGCGCTGTTCCGGCAGCTGCTGGCCCACGGGGTCATGCCGGTGGCGGCGCTGACCAGCCAGGTCATCAGCAATGTGCCCGCCGCCATCCTGCTGAGCCGGTTCACCGACGACTATCCGGGTCTGCTGGTGGGCGTGAACATCGGCGGCGCGGGAACGCTGGTGGCGTCGCTGGCCAGTCTCATCACCTTCCGGGAGTACACGAAGCACGTCAAGGGCCGGACGGGGCGGTTCATGGCGCTGTTCTCCGCCATCAGCTTCGGCTTTCTGGCTGTGCTGCTGGCGGCCATGACGCTCTGGATGCGCTGAATTGAAGCAAAGGGAGTCCATGCCCGGTCGGGCATGGACTCCCTTTTGCTATCAGTATGTGGGAATGGCGGCAGCAAAACAAAAACCACCCTGTCGGGTGGTTTTTGTTTTGGCAGGCGGTGGTCATTCGCGCTGCGCGCAAAAGCATAAGACCAAAATGTTTTCCGCCCTCTTGACAGGTAACCGCTCGGTAACTATAATAAGGTTACCGAATGGTTACTTTTACAGGTGGAGGTATGTCGATATGAAGCTCTATTTTGGAAACACTGTCACAACAGCGACGACCGTGATGATCCTTGCGCTGCTCGGGTTTATCGGCTATTCGCTCTTTAACCGTGCCGATATTTTGTATTGGGGACGCAGAAGCGTTATCCTGCTGGCCTTTGGCCTTGTGATCTGCTGCTTTGCGGCGGCGCGGGACGGTCTGGACAGGACCATCCAGCATGCCATTGACGGCAGCTGCGCGCCGGGGCTGTTTCCGCTGGTGAGCGCACCCACCATCGTCGGCTGCATCGGTGCGCTGCTGATCATCATCGCCGCCATTGCCACGCCGATCGCAAGAACGCAGCGGATGCGCGAGATCTGGTTCTTTGTCATGTCCGGCGGCACGGTGCTGAAGATCGTGACGATGGAGATCGCGCGGATCATTCTCTGAGACGGAGGGGGCGCGTTGTTATGCCGCAGATGAACAAAGGCGGAAAATTTATTTTCGGAGAATCGGAGATCCGCGCCGACGGACGGGTGCAGCTCCCAACCCAGGCCGCGGACGAATACTGCATCGCTTCGGAGGGAAAGGTCTATCTGTTTATTACTGCATTGGAGAGAGCTGTATGAAACCGATCCGTATTGACCCGAAAACGACCACCCGCGCGGCGGCATTTGAACTTTGGATGCGTGCGCCGGATCCGATGGTGACTTTTTTCAAAACGCTGGATGTCACACCGCTTGTGAGATACAGCCGCAAGCGCGGGCTGAAATTCAATATGCTTCTCTGCTGGTGCATCGGCAGGGCGGCCAGCGGGATCAGGGAGTTTTATCTGCTCCCGGTCGGGCGCGAGCTGCTGCGATATGACAGCATAGCGGTAAACACCATCGTGAAGAACAGAACCGGCGAGGTCAGCTCCTGCGATGTGCCGTTTTCCGCCGACCTTGCGCGGTTCAGCGCCGACTATCTGCATCTGACGCACGAGGCAGCGGCGCGCTGCGAAAACCACGATTTGCCCGACAGCATGGTCATCGGCACCTCCGCCATTGTGGACACCGAGATCGACGGGGCAGTCGGCATGAACAGCGGCATTTTCAACAACCCGTTCATCATATGGGGCCAATATCACAAGGGGCCTTTTCGGACGACACTGAAGCTGTCGTTCCAGTTCCACCATACCCAGATGGACGGCGCGCACGCCGGACGATTCCTGCAGCGTCTGCAGGACACCATTTTTACGCTGAAAGACTGAGATGCTCCGCCCGGCAGCTGCCGCGGCACCGCCTGAAACCGTCCGGTTTCAGGCGATTTTTGTTTTGCGCGGGATGCCGTCTCCTACTTTGGACTGATTTACATTTGCTGGGAACTCTGATACAATAACAATAAAGTATAGTGTGGAGGTGTATGACAGCGAGGGTACCCTCGCTGTCATACGGGGCCCCGTGGGACGGTTCCGCCTTTGCCGCAGGGAGGGATGCCCATGACCGATAAAAACGCCATCATCGTCAAGCCTTCTGCCGCACAGGCGTTTGACGCCTTCCGGGAGCGCGGCAGAGTTCTGTTCTTCAGCGCCCCCTGCGGCTTCGGAAAGACGGCACTGGCCGACACCCTGCTGGACGGGTGCCCCGTTCTGCGTCTGAATGCGGGGGCCGCCGGCTTTGCGCTGCCCTCCCCGGAGGATGCGTGGGACACCCTGCTGATCGACGACCTCCAGTGTGTGCAGGAGGAGCGGGACTGGCAGGCGCTGTACGCGCTTATCCGCGAGAGCACAGGGCGGCGCTTCGTGCTGCTCTCCCGCGGCATACCGCCCGCCTGCCTTATGGCGTTTCAGTACGCGGGGATGATGACCGTCCTCCACGCGGAGGAGCTGCTGTTTGACCGCGAGGACATACGCAGGCTGCTGCAGGCCCACGGCACGGAGGCGACAGACTCCGAGATCAGTGCCATCCTGCGGGAGACCTCCGGCTACCCGCTGGGTGCGGCGATCATCGCGCGGCACATGGCGGCGGGGCAGCCCTATGGCGCCGAGCTGACCGCGCAGGTGTACGGCGAGGTGTTCCGCTACTTTGAAACGGCGGTCTACCACCGCTTCGACCTGCCGATACGCCGCTTTCTGCTGGAGCTGTCGCCCTTTGAGCGCTTCGATCTGGAACTGGCCCGCATCGTCAGCGGCGACAACAACGCCGCTGCGCTGCTGGATACGCTCTGGCGGAGCACCACCATGCTGCGGAGCAGCGATATGCGCAGCTTTCACTTCTGGCCGCAGTTCCGCCAGTTCCTCCTCTGGGAGCTGGAGCGGGAGTATACGGTGGAAAAGCGGCGCGCCCTGTTTATCTGCGGCGGGCTTTACTACGAGCTGAAGGAGGACTTCTCCAGCGCGCTGGACTGCTACACCAGAGGCGGCGACCACGCCAAGGTGTCCGAGCTGCTGATACGCAACGCGGAGCTGCATCCCGGCATGGGGCATTACGCGGAGATGGAGCAGTTCTACCGGGCGCTGCCGGAGGCCGAGATCTTCGCCTCCCCCTCGCTGATGCAGGGCATGAGCATGCTGTGCGCCCTGAACGCGGACTACGACGGCTCGGAATACTGGTACGAATGCCTGAAGCAGTTCGTGGCGCGGTGCGGCAGAGAGGACGCCGCAGGGCGGCAGGCACGGGGCCGGCTGGCCTGGCTGGATATTTCGCTGCCGCAGCGGGGCGTGGAAAACCTGGCGGACACGATCCCCGCGGTGTTCCGGCTGCTGACAAACAAGGAGCTGGCACTGCCGTCGTTCTCCGTTACCAGCGCGCTGCCCAGCATCATGAACGGCGGCAAGGACTTCTCCCTCTGGAGCAAAAAGGACGACCTGCTCTACCGCACCATGCGTGTCCCGGTGGAGGCCGTCCTCGGGCGGGACGGCGTGGGCCTTGCCGACTGCGCCATCGCCGAAAGCAAGTTTGAAAAAGGCGAGAATATCTCGGCACGGATGCTCCCCCTTGTGCAGCGCATGAACGACATCCGCCGCAGCGGCACGCCGGACATCGAGTTCGCCGTCAGCGGCCTGCTGGCGCGGAGCCTGCTGGCAAGCGGGCAGAGCGCGGACGCGCGAAAGACCATCACCGACCTGCGCCGCCAGTTTGAGGAGCGGGAACTGACACGTTTTCTGCCCAACATGGATGCCATGCTCTGCCGCATCGCGCTCCATACCGGCGACCTGGACGAGGCCGACGTGTGGTACCGCGCCAAGGCACCGCGGGAGCCGACACACATCAACATCCTCAAGCGGTACCAGTACTTCACCCAGGCAATGGTGGAGCTGGCCAACGGCAAGCCGGACAGCGCCCTGCTGACCCTTACGCCCATGGAGCCGTACTGCACCGCCTGCATGCGCTATATCGACACCGTACACCTCAGGGTGCTGACCGCCATCGCCCTGCACCGCAAGAAGGACGAGGGGTGGCGCGAGGTACTGACGGAGGCGCTGGAGCTGGCGGAGGAATACCGTTTCATCCGCACCGTCAGCGTCTACGGCGCGGCGGTACTGCCGCTGCTGGACGCGCTGACATGGACAGGGAACGCCAAGTGGCACAAGCGGCTGATGGCGGATGTGCGGGCACAGGCCGCCATCTATCCCCGGTTCCTGCAGCCGAGGCTGGCCATGAGCGATGCGCTGACGGCGGCGGAGCTGCAGGTGCTGCGGCTGATCTGCGCCGACAAGAGTAACGCGGAGATCGGGGAGATACTGGACATCCGGCTCTCCACGGTCAAGACCCATGTGAGCAGTGTGCTGAGCAAGCTGGGTGTGAGCCGCCGCAGCGAGGCGAGGACCGCCGCGAAGAAGCTGTGGCTCATTGCAGATGATCCATAAAACAAGGCCCGCACACCGCGGACTGTACATAGAGGCATACACAATTCCGAAGGAGGATGTTATGGAGAAACGAGTTTTGAGCCTGCTCATGGCGCTGGTGCTCTGCTTTTCCATGCTGCCCACCGCCGTGCTGGCGGGAGAGGCGGACACGGCGGCGCAGAAGGCGCAGAGCACCGACGGCACCGACGGCGCCTACGCCAACGGCGAGGACACCAAGGCACCGGAGGGCATCGCGCTGATGGCCGCCAACGCGGCGGACATGCCGCAGGGCACGGGCACCGCGGAGGACCCTACCTCATCGGCACCAAGGAGGAGCTGCAATGGTTCCGCGACACGGTGAACGATGGGGAGCCTGGCATCTGCGCGAAGCTGACGGCGAATATCAAATTTAAAGATGGGGACGGGGCCTGGGCGCCCATCGGCACAGAGGAGAATCAATATACCGGCACATTCGACGGCAATGACTATACGATCACGTTCACTTATGCGACCGCGCCCACCGGCATGGAAAAGGGCTGGGGCCTGTTCGGGTATATCGGCTCTGACGGTACGGTGCAGGCCCTGAATATGATTATCAACTATTTTGGGTGGAGCGGCAATTCGTTCAAGGTCCCGGAAAGCGGGGCGTTAGCCGCCTATAATGCCGGCACCATTGAGCGCTGCACGGCGATAAACTCTTATCAGCTCTATGTGACGGGCGCGGTCGGCCTGCTGGCGTATCAGAACGACGGCACCATACAGGACTGCCTTGCCAACATCGGTTACCGTTATAATAACTTAGGAAGTGTCGGCGGCGTTGTCTATCTGAATAACGGAACCATCCACAGCTGCTTCTTCAATACAGCTAATGGCTCTTATATGGGCCCCGGGATGAACGACCATGCCATCGCGTTTGAAAAGGGTGCCGACAGCAGCATTGCGAACTGCTATTATCAAAGCGAACGCCCCACTTCGGATACCACCGAGGGTGTCAGCATGGTGTACAGCAGCGATATCAGTTCCGGCAAGCTGACCGTCATGCTCAACAATGACGGCAATGAAACGGGCAGCAAGACGGAGCCGTGGCGCATCAACACAAGCAGCAAGCCCCGTCTGAGCAGGACCGACAGCCGGGTGCGCTATGACAGCGCGAGCGGCGGGTATATCATAGAGGGCAAGCCGCACATGCACGGCGACGTGGAGTTCACGAGAGTGACGGCGCTGTCCGACATCACGGGAGACGGCCGCTACTGCCTTGACGGCGCGGTCGCGCTTGACAAACAATGGTCCGTCCCCGCTGGGGATGTCACCCTCTGCCTGAACGGGCAGACGATCACCGCCGACCCCGGCATCGCCGCGATCTCGGTCAACTCTCGTGCCACCCTGACGCTGCTGGATTGCAGCAGCGACAACGCGGGACGGATCACCGGCGGAAAATACGGTGTCTGGAATTTCGGCATCTTCACCATGCTGGGCGGCGAGATCACCGGGAATAAGACGGGTATCTACGCTCTCAACGGGATCACGGTGGGCGGCAAGGCGAAGGTGACCGGCAATACGGACCAAAACGTCCTGCTGGCCGACGGCGAAATGATCTATTTCGATGCGCTGGATGCTTCCGCGAGGTTCGGCATTTCCGCGGCAGGTCAGGATGGTCTGGACAGCGATGGCCGCATCACCGTGACGGATGACAGCGGCGGGCAGTATTTCGGCCAGCTGACGGCGGACGGCTTCAAGGATGACGGCACGGGCTTCGAGCTGTATCTCGACGAGGACGGCAAGACCGTGACGCTGGGCCGGCAGAGCGTACACACGCACTGCATCTGCGGCGCAAGCTATATCAATCCGGGGCACACGGCACACCAGGACGTGACCTTCCTGCCGTGGACGGGCACGGACAGCCTGCCCCAGGAGGGCAATTACTACCTGACCCGTAATGTGACGCTGACCAGCAGCGCCACGCTGAAAAAAGCAAATATCTGCCTGAACGGCTACACCGTGACGCTTTCCGGCTCCGCCACGCGCATTTATGCGGGCGGCAACGGCACCTTCAAAAACTCGGTGGGCGCTCTGACCGACTGCACCGATAAGGGAACCGTGACGGGCGGCAAGGTACTTATCCAGTATAGCAGCACGTTCCGCCTCTATGGCGGCACGCTGGACGGTACGCCGGTCGAACTCCACCAGAGCGGCGGCACGTTTGATATGTACGGCGGCAAGATCACGAACTATACCGGTGATGTAAGCCCCGTCACCGGGCAGAACAGCAAGACCATCTTCATCAACCTGTACGGCGGCGAGATCAGCGGCAACCATGTCACCAAGGAAAGCGGCGGCGTATGGGTCGGCGCGGGCAATCGGTTTGTCATGCGCGGCGGCACCATCCGGGATAACAGCGGCGCAGATGCCGGCGGCGTGGGCTTCGCACCTGCGAACACCACCTATTCTGTGGGCACGATGACCGTCTCCGGCAGCGCCGTGGTCAAGGGCAACACCGTAAACGGCAGCAAAAACAACGTCGCGCTGCCCACGGGCAAGACCATCGGGGTCAACGGTACGCTGAGCGGCGCAAGCATCGGCGTGACCGTGAGCAGCCTGCCCACGGAGGCCAAGTCGGTCAAGATCGCCGTTGGTGAGGAATACGGCCTGACCGACACGGAAGCAAACGGCTTCATCCCCGACGCGGACGGAACGTTCCGGTTCACGCTGGATGCCGCCGGCGGCACGCTCTATCTGGCGGTGCCGCCCCACCAGCACCCGGTGCGTGACGGCGCGGATGTGACGTGGCAGGCCATCGCCGACGAGGCGGCGCTGCGCGGGATCACCGCGGGGAGCGGAAAGTCCTACTACTTCCTGGCGGACAACATCACGCTGACCCAGACATGGGAACCTGCCAACGGCGTGGTGCTGGATCTCAACGGACACAGCATCATGGCGAACGGCGATTTTGACGCGATCAGCGTCGGCGACAGCGTGGGCTTCACACTGACCGACTGCAACGGCAGCAAGGGAACATATACGTTCCGGCTGAATCTCTCCACCGGTAAAAAGTGGAACCTCCGCAACAATTCCGACGCCCCCAGCGACATCACGGTGGAGGGCGGTATCATCACCCATGACAAGGATAAGTCCGGGCGGGGCGTGAACGTGGCTGCAGGCGGCAGCTTCACCATGTACGGCGGCACCATCATCGGCAATACGACCGGGACGCAGGGCGCGGGCGCCGCAGTGGCCGCAGATGCCAGCTTCGCCATGTACGGCGGCAGCATCATCGCCAACGTGGTGACCGACAGCGGAAGTCTCGGCGGCGGCGTGTATTCCCTGGGCACCACGACCATCGGCGGAGATGCCTCCCTCTACAAGAACAACGTCCATACCGGCGGCAAGGGCGCGGGTATTTACTGCGGCGGCGGCACGCTGACCCTTGCGGGAACTGCCAGCGTCAGCGGGAATGCGTTCAGCAACAATGATGGCGGCGCTCTCGGCGCCGGCGTGTATGTGACCGGCGGGGCGGCGCTGACCGTAGGCGGAAATGCGGAGATCAGCGGCAATCTGGCGATGAAAGGCGGCGGCGCGGGCGGCGGCGTGTATCTGGACAACGGCAGTCTGGTGCTCAAGGACAGCGCGGAGATCACGGGCAACCAGGTGCTCGCCGAGGGCAGCGCCGGTGTTTACGTCGGGGCAGACGGGCGGATGTCCGTCTCCGGCGGCGTGCAGGTGACGGGGAACATCACCGGTAACCCGAGCGTCCCCCGCAACGTCTATCTGGCGGGCAAGGACACGGACGGGACGTGGACAGTTGACCCCATCACCGTTACGGGTACGCTGGACGGCGCGAGCATCGGCGTGAATCTGTCGAATGGCGTTTCGGACACCATTACGGACGACGACCCCGTGGCCATCGCCACGGCGGAAACAGAGGGCTGGATCAAGGACAGCAGCTTTACCAGCGACAGCAGCAGTTATACCACGATCACCGCCACGGACGGCAGGACCGCGATGCTGGGCACCCACGAACACCAGTGGGTGTATACCGTCTCCTCTGACGGGCGCTCCCTCTCGGCGGCGTGCAGCGTATGCGAGCGCAGCCGCGGCACGGTGGCGCTTTCGGGCCAGGAGGAGTACACATATAACGGCAGTGCGCAGGGACCGGAGGCGGTGGTGACCGGAAGGTGGAACCCGCTGCCCGAGATCAATTATGTGCGCAGAGCCGATGGCGTCAGTACACCGCTGGAGGCGTGCCCCTCGGACGTAGGCGCCTACATTGCCAGCATCACCATAACGGACGCGGACGGTCCCCACACCATTCAGATGAACTTCGTTATCGAGCATAAGCAGCTGGTAAAGAGCGATTTTGATGTCACACTGCCGACCGGCGCGGTCTATGACGGCGTGACGGACTGGCTGAAGGACGTGGGCGTGACGGCGAAGGATCCGCTTGACAAGGACGCCTTTACATGGACCTATTGGAAACGGGTGCCCAACCCCAAGTACCCCGCCGACAGCTCCGCCGATCCATACATCTATTCCTGGGTCCCGGATGGAACGGCGACAGACGCAGGGACCTATGTGATAAGTGTTCAGGTAACACCAGGCGGCAATTACATCGGCGGGGACGTGCCCGCTGACTGGAATGACCGCTGGGCGTTCACTGTCGCGTCGGTGGACTACACGTACAGCGTCCCCCAGCAGAGTGATATCATTGTCGGCGGCGGGCTGGACAGCCTTCCCTATCCCACGGGAGTCGGTCTGACCGTCAACGGCAGCGCGGAGGCGGTGGACGGCGACCTGACGTGGTACATTGGAGAAGGCGCAGACAGGAGACCCGCAACCGATGCGGATATTTCCGAACTGCAGATCGGCACAAGCCTTACCCTGTACTGGGAATTCACCGCCACCAACGAGAATTACACGAAGGAACCCAAGAGCGGCAGCGCAAGCTTCACCATCGTGGATGCGCCGCTGCAGGATCTGCGCATCATGAATCCGGGCAGCAAGGAGAACCTGACCGAGATAAGCAGGAAATACGGCGAGCCGACCTTCTACCTTAATGTGCAGAATTATTCGTCCGGCGGCGGCACCGTTACCTATGCCAGCATCGACAACAACGTTGCAAAAGTGGAGCAGACCGGAGGGAGCTACGCGATCACCATAAATGGGGCCGGCACCGTGACCATCACGGCGACCGCCGCCGCGGTGCCCGGCAAATACAAGGAGACCACCGCGACCTGTACGCTGACGGTGGAGCAGATACCCGTTTTCTTCTTCGGTGTCGGTGCACAGCAAAAGGTATACGACGGAACGACAGACGCAGAGCCGCGGCTGGAAAATGCAACCATCTACGGTGCGCTGGATGGCGACGATGTATATGCCCGCGACGCGGTCCTGGAGTTTGTGAATGCGAATGCCGGTTCGTCCAAGATGGTGTACATCCGCTCTGTGGAGCTGGGCGGCGCCGACGCGGGCAACTATGTCGTGAACTATGAAGGCTCCTCCACTACGACAATGGCGGACATCACCAAGAAGCCGATCGAGCTCATCAGTGTCGACCGCGTTAACAAGGTCTATGACGGCAGCTACACCTATCCGGTGAGCGGCGAGGTATTCAGCGGACTTCTGCCCGGCGTTACGCTGATCAACGGACAGGATTATTTCCTCTCCGGGGTCTTCCCCGATGCGGACGCGGACGAGACCGATCAGCTGGTGCGCGTGTTTGTGGATTTCCGGAACAACGAGAAAACGAAGAACTACCAGCTGAGCATCCCCAACGGGGACTACTGGTTCCCCAGCTATGCGAGGATCACCAAGGCGGAGGGGGGCAGTCTCAAGACGGAGACGCTGACGCAGGCGTA
>ULPY01067424.1_pt1 | contig 13803 bp, 8 predicted proteins | sample 1953951 | NCBI WGS metagenome assembly ULPY01 (sample SAMEA4835641, study PRJEB28245) | human gut metagenome | biome: gut microbiome; material: fecal sample | place: Denmark | collected 2008
GATCCCTAATCCCTGATCCCTGATCCCTAATCCCTAATCTCTAATCTCGAATCCCTAATCCCTAGTCACTTTCAAAAGCAAAAAAGCTGAACCCACGGGTTCAGCTTTTTGATTGCACTGCTTTCTATCAAGCGCGCAGGGTGATATCCGCTTCGCCAAGCTTCTTGACGATTTTTTCGATCCACTGATCGACTTCTTTATCGGTCAGTGTGCGGTCATCCGCACGGAAGTACAGGTTGTAGGCCATACTCTTATAGCCTTCCTGCACCTGCTCACCCTGATAGAGATCGAAGAGGCGGAGCGTTTCCAGATGTCTGCCTGCTGCCTTCTCAATGATGGCTTCGACTTCTTTGTTTGTGTATTTCGAAGGAACCAGCATAGAGAGGTCTCGCTCAGAAGCCGGGAACTTCGGGATCTTCTTGTAGTCGATGGTGGCATCGATATAGGGAAGGAGCTCCGGCACATGGATCAGGAAGCCATAGACATCCTTCTTGATGCCCCACTGGTCAAGAACCGCCGGATGCAGCTCGCCGAAGGAAGCAATGATTTTCCCATCTTTGACAAAGTCGGCGGAAATCCCCGGATGGAATACCGGATAGCTGGAACGCTCAATATCATAGCCGCGGACACCGATAGCAGAGAGCAGATTTTCCATGATAGCTTTCACATCAAAGAAGTCGTAGGTCCTCGTGCTGTTCGGGTAGCCGGCTTCTTCCGGGCACCCGCAGAGAAGTCCGGAAACGAGGTCGTATTCATTCGGGAGCTCGGTCAGCGGCAGGGCTTTCGGATGATACACATGGCCATATTCGAAGATGGCGACCTGATCGTTTTTCTGAGACAGGTTGTAAGAAAGCGTATGCATGAGGCCCGGGAAAAGGCTGGTACGCATATCCGGGTATTCTTCGGAAATCGGGTTCAGGATCGGAATGGCTTCGTAAACCGCATCCCCTTCCGGGAAATTCAGCTTCTTGAGATCGTTCTTATCCATGAAGCTGTAGTTTTCGACCTGCGAAAGACCATTGGCAATGAGAGCATCTGCCATACGGAAGAGTGCATCCTGCTCCTTGGACATAGCGCCCTTTGCAATAGCGCTCCATGGGGTGGTGATCGGAATATTCGAGTAGCCGTACACGCGGGCCACTTCTTCGGCAAGGTCTGGCATGCCTTCCAGATCGAGACGGAATTCCGGGACAGTGACTTTGAGCGCGCCATCCTGTTCTTCGACATGGAAATACAGGTGGGTCAGGATATCAAGCATTTCCTCTTTTGGCATATGGATACCGATGTAGTCATTGATGGCTTTCACGGACGTTTCGATGACCTGCGGCTCTGCCTTGACAGGATATTCGTCAAGCATGCCCGGTGCAGCACTGGCAGCCCCCTGTTCCACCAGGAGCTGGCAGATGCGGTTGATCGCCATTTCACTTCTTGCCGGATTGATGCCCTTTTCGTAGCGGCCGGATGCTTCGGAGCGCAGACCCAGACGGCGGGACGTTCTTCTGATGGAAGCACTGTCGAATACGGCAGCTTCCAGAAGGACAGACTTGGTTTTCTCCGTGACCTCGGAGTCAAAGCCGCCCATGACGCCTGCGATGCAGGCAGCTGTATCGCTGCCGTCTGCGATGACAAGGTCAGCCACATTCAGCGCTCTCTCCTGCCCATCCAGTGTCTTGATGGTCTCGCCTTCTTTGGCAAAGCGGCAGGTCAGAGAGTGGCCGGCCACCTTGTCATAGTCATAGGTATGAAGCGGCTGACCGATTTCCAGCATGACATAGTTCGCTGCATCGACGACATTATTGATCGGACGGATCCCATTGCTGCGCAGACGGTTTTCGATCCATTCCGGAGAACGGCCGATGGTCACATTTTCAAGGAGACGCCCGCAGAATCGTTTGCAGAAAGCAGGCTCTGCGATATGGACTTCCGCGCGGCCCTCGATGGCTTCACCGGTCTCTTTGACGGAGATCTCCGGCAGGTTCACTTTTCTCTTGAAGATCGCACCGACTTCCAGCGCCATACCGATCATGCTGAAGCAGTCGGCACGGTTTGCGGTGAGTTCCATTTCATAAATCACATCATCCAGATCAAAAAGGGTATGGAAGTCAACGCCGATCGGGGTATCCGCCGGAAGGATCAGGATGCCTTCTTTATTGAGTGCCGGGAAGAGATTATCATCTAGTCCGAGCTCTCCCAGAGAACACATCATGCCATTCGACACGACACCGCGGAGTTTTCCCGCCTTGATCTTCGTATCGCCGCGAGCAAGTCCCCCCGGAGCCTTTGCATCGTGCTTAGCCGGTACATGCGCCCCATCCAGTGCGACCGGGACGATCTGCCCGACTTCGACATTGGACGCGCCTGTCACGATCTGGATCGGTGCGCCCTTGGCGCAGTCCAGCTGGCAAACGACCAGATGATCAGCATCCGGATGTTTTTCAATGGAAAGAATCTTGCCGGTCACGACACCCTGGATGCCTTTTCCCGGATAAATCACATGCTCGACCGGAATGCCGTCGACAGTCAGCGTTTCCGCCATTTCTTCCGGATCAAGGCCCTTGATATCGACCAAAGTGCCAAGCCATTTTAAAGATACGTTCATCTATGTAATCCCCCTCTGATTAGAACTGTTTCAGGAATCTGACATCATTTTCATAGAAATTTCGGAGATCGTCGATCCCGTAAAGAAGCATGGCGATACGTTCGATACCCATGCCGAAAGCGAAGCCGCTGACCTTTTCCGGGTCATATCCATTGAGCTTCAGCACCATCGGATGAACCATGCCGCAGCCAAGGATCTCCAGCCAGTCCGGATCGCCGCCTTCATCATGCGTGCGGGCTGCGAAGGAAATGTCGACTTCCGCAGACGGTTCCGTGAATGGGAAGTAGCTTGCGCGGAAACGGATCTTCGTATCAGAGCCGAAAAGATCTTTCAGGAAGATTTCCAGTGTACCTTTCAGATCAGCGAATTTGATGCCCTTATCGACGACGAGCCCTTCGACCTGATGGAAGACAGGGGAATGGGTCGCATCATTATCCCAGCGGAAGACTTTGCCCGGTGCGATCATACGGATCGGGGAATTGGGCTCATGCTTGCGAAGCGTTCTCGCCTGGACAGGGGAAGTGTGCGTGCGCAGCAGGATCTCCGGAGTGATATAGAAAGAGTCCTGCATATCACGGGCCGGATGGTCCTTAGGCAGATTCAGACATTCGAAGTTGTAGTAGTCCTGCTCGATCTCCGGTCCTTCTTCGACCGAGTAGCCCATGCGCATGAAAGACTTCATGATCTCACGGAGCGCCTTATCCAGTGGATGGATATGCCCTTCCTTCTGGTGACGAGCCGGCAGCGTGATATCGACCGTCTCACTCTGGATGCGCTCCTCGAGGCGCTTTGCCTTGAGCTCAGCCGCTTTCGCTGCGATGACCGCCTCTACATCCGTGCGGACCGTATTGGCCAAAGCCCCGATGACCGGACGTTCTGCCGCAGAGAGGTCCTTCATGGAGCGGAGGATCGCCGTCAGCTTGCCCTTCTTTCCCAAGAAGAAAACTTTGGCATCCTGCAGCGCCTTCTCATCGCCTGCCGCATGGACCTTCTCCTCCGCCTGCACCTTCAGTTCGTTCAGGTCTTTTTCCATGTTGGCTTTCAATGCGTCCAACTTACTTTCCATTGACTTTACCTCCTCTATGATATGCCGGGTCTATCCGGCTGCGAGTACGGGAAAATAAAAAAAAGACCACGCCCCGAAAGGGGCGAAGTCATATCCGCGGTACCACCCTAATTTGTACTCGAAAGCCATAACGCAGCTCCTGCGTCCGACCTACTCCGTTCAGCCGGAAGCTCAGAAGTGAAATAAGTCTCCCCCATCCGCCCGCTTCCCACCTGCCGCAGGCTCTCTATAGGATGTCATAAAGACTCTGTCTTCCTCATCGCTCTAATGTATAGGATTATTGTAGCGATAAACGAAAGAAATGTCAAATTATTTGCCATGAAAACTTAAAGATCGAAAGCAGGGATGAGTGGTTAGAGGCTAGTGGCTAGTGGCTAGTGACTGGTAGCTAGGGATTAGGGATTAGTAGCTAGGGACTGAAATGCCTCTTTCGGGCATCGCCATTTACAAAATCGGCGCCAAGCGCCGCCGCCTTCATTCCTAATTCCTAATTCGGGGAAAACTTTCAAACGTAATCATAGAGTGCTGCCCTTCCTTACATAGCATAAAAATCCCGCCTGTAAAAAGCGGGATCTCAAAAACTATCGGGCAAGAAAATCATCCAGTGCCGCGAGCGCACGCTCTGCGAGCTTCTGGTTCTTTTCCTTTTTCGGCACTCTCTTTTCAAGCGGCGGGATGAGGCCGAAATTCACATTCATCGGCTGGAAATTCTTTCCCTCGAAATGGGAAATATAGTGACAGAGCGCACCGATCGCCGTTTCTCTCGGAAATGCCTTCGGCTCCCTTCCATGGAAACGGGCCGCCGCCGCATACGCAGCCACGATACCGGATGCGGCAGACTCGACATATCCTTCGACGCCTGTCATCTGCCCGGCAAAGAAAAGGCCTCTCTGCTTTCGGCTCTCCATCGTAGCATCTAAAAGATCAGGCGAATCAATGTACGTATTTCTATGCATCACACCATAACGGATGAATTCCGCATGAGAAAGACCGGGGATCATACCAAAGACACGCTTCTGCTCCCCCCACTTGAGATGCGTCTGGAAGCCGACGATATTGTACATGCTGTCTTCCTCATTATCCTGGCGGAGCTGAACCACCGCATAGGGATCCTTCCCTGTGCGCGGATCCGGCAATCCTACCGGCTTCATCGGGCCGAAGCGCATCGTATCTTCCCCGCGTGCTGCCATGACTTCGATCGGCATGCAGCCTTCGAAGACCTTTTTATTTTCAAAGCCATGTACCGGTGCCATCTCCGCTTCGCAGAGCGCTTCACGAAAGGCCTTGTACTCTTGCTCATTCATCGGGCAGTTCAGGTACGCCGCTTCGCCCTTGTTGTAGCGGGACATGCGGTACACGACGTCCATATCGAGCGACTCCTTCGTCACGATGGGTGCCGCCGCATCATAGAAATGAAAGCCTTCCCCACCGCAGAAGGCTTCGATGGACTCCGCCAGAGCACCTTCTGTCAGCGGCCCCGTCGCGATGATGGTGATACCGTCCTTCGGAAGCTCCGTCACCTCTTCTTCCACGACGGAGATCAGCGGGTGATCCTTCACCTTCTCCGTCACGGCTTTCGCATAGCCCATACGGTCGACCGCAAGCGCTCCGCCCGCCGGGACGCTGTGTGTGTCCGCGGCATCCATGATAAGGGAGCGGAGGCGTCTCATTTCTTCCTTCAGGAGGCCGACGGCATTCGTCATCGCCGCTGCCCGAAGGGAATTGCTACAGACAAGCTCTGCAAAATAGGATGTGTGGTGCGCCGGTGTCTGCTTGGTGGGACGCATCTCGATGAGTGTCACCGGGATGCCCATCTCCGCGAGCTGCCAGGCCGCTTCACTTCCGGCAAGGCCCGCACCGACTACAGTGATATGGTCTGTCATATATGTCTCCTTTGTAAGGTTATAGGGTTCAGGGTTCGGGGTTAGTCTGCAAGCGTGTGCCCCCTTCATTACGTTTGAAAGCCTCGCGCTCTCTAGTTAGGAGTTAGGAGTGGTTGTGCGGTGCAAAAAATAGAGCGCCGCGGAGTATAAATTGAGCGATGTCCGAAAAAGGCATTCCAGTCACCAGTCACCAGTCACTAGCCACTCCTAACCCCTAGTCACTTCTCCTCTTTCTTTGCTCTTGTTTTCCGCTTCGGATGGGTCGGACAGTCAGGATTCGAGCAGGAAATGACCTCCTTGCCCGTTTTATAGGTTTTCTTCGTCATGATGGCTCCGCAAGTCTCACAGAACTTGTTGATCGGCTCATTCCAGAGCGCCATATCACACTTCGGGTAGCGGCTGCATCCGTAGAAAATGCGGCCGCGATGGCTTCTGCGCTGCACCATATGCCCTTCATGGCACTTCGGGCAGACGATGCCCGTGTCGATCACGATGGCTTTATTCGCGCCGCAGGACGGACATTTCAGATAACGTCCATAGGGTCCTGTGCGGTAGACCATGAGCGTACCGCAGGCATCGCATTTCACCTCCGACACCTCTTCCGGCCCTTCGGCAAGGCTGTACGGCTTGATGTTCTTGCAGTTCGGATAATTCGGGCAGGCAAGATATTTCCCATAGCGGCCCATTTTCACGATCATCTTTGCACCGCATTTCTCACAGGTGACATCAGAGACCTCCTGATTCTCCTTCTTATCCTTTTCTGCTTCTACATTCGCTGACTCAAGCTCGGCCGCAAAGACTTTGTAGAAGTCTGTCATGACCTTTTTGTAGGTAGCTTTGCCTTCGGCAATCTTATCGAGCCAGTTTTCCAGATTCGCCGTGAAGTCGACATTGATGATGCCTTCGAAATATTTCTTCAAAAGCTCCGTCACTTTGAATCCAACTTCTGTCGGAACGAATTGCTTATTTTCCTTCGTCACATAGCGTCTCTTCTGGATGGTATCCAGGATCGGCGCATAGGTGGACGGACGGCCGATGCCTTTTTCTTCGAGTGTCTTGATGAGGCTCGCTTCTGTATATCTTGGCGGCGGCGCGGTGAAATGCTGCTCGCCATTGACCTTGGTGTTTTTGACGATATCGCCTTTTTTGAGCGGAGGCAGGAAATCACTTTCCTCGCTGTCCTTCTTTTTCGACGGCTGCATGATGGTAAAGCCATCGAAGAGGACATGCACGCCCGTCGCCTTCAAGGTGTAGATGCCGCACTGGAGCGTCGCGCTTGTGCTCTGCTGGATCTGCGGTGCCATCTGGGAAGCGATGAAACGATTCCAGATCAGGGTATAGAGACGGAGCTGGTCGCGGGAAAGGATGCCCGTGAGAGCAGACGGCGGGAAGGAAAGGCTGGTCGGGCGGATGGCTTCATGGGCATCCTGAGCTTCCTTCGACTTACTGAAAACGTTCGGCTTCGCCGGCAGGTAGTCTTCCCCATAGGTCTCGGAAATATACGGACGCACCTGCTTGATCATTTCATCAGAAATACGGGTAGAGTCGGTACGCATGTACGTGATGAGCCCCACGTGGCCATGTCCGGGGATCTCTACGCCTTCATACAGGTTCTGCGCAAGCATCATCGTTTTCTTCGAGCTGAAATTCAGCTTATTGACGGCATCCTGCTGCATGGTGGAGGTGGTGTAGGGCGGCTTTGTCTTGCGCTGCTTTCTGGACTTCGTGACAGCGGTGACTTCCGCCTCTTTCCCCTCGATCCCTTTGACCGCGGCATCCGTCTCTTCCCCATGATGGAGTTCCGCATCCTTCCCGTCGATCTGGGTCAGCTTCGCTTTGAAGGACTCATTTTTCTCCGTCTTGTACATGGCTTCGATCGTCCAGTACTCGACAGGGACAAAAGCACGGATCTCCTCTTCTCTTTCGCAGATAAGGCGGGTCGCGACCGACTGCACGCGGCCTGCGGAAAGACCACGGTAGACCTGCCGCCACAGCCATGGCGAGAGCTTGTAGCCCACCAGACGATCAAGGACGCGGCGCGCCTGCTGGGCATCGACACGGTCAAGATCGATCGGCTCCGGATCCTTGATCGCTTCACGGATCGCCGGCGGCGTGATCTCATGGAAAGCAATACGCACCTTGTCTTCCGGATTCACATCCAGAAGCTTCAACAGATGCCAGGAGATCGCTTCGCCTTCGCGATCAGGGTCCGTTGCCAGAAGGATATCGCAGCACTGGTTTGCCGCTTTCTGCAGATCCTTGATGACATTTGCCCGATCCGTCGAGTTGACGTACTCCGGTGTGAAGCCATTCTCTATATCGACCCCCATGGTACGCTTGGGGAGATCACGCAGGTGTCCCATGGACGCCATGACTTTGTAGTCCGGTCCTAAGATGCGCTCGATGGTCTTCGCCTTGGCCGGGGATTCCACCACGACCAGGTGCTTGCCTTTGGGATTCGGCTTTCTTTTAAATGCGACCTGCCGTGTGCGGCGGGTCTTTTTCTTTTCGATCGTTATCGTTCTGGTGATAGGCACTTCATTCCTCCTGAAATGGTTTGTTGTATGGAATAAACGCAGATGGGATCAGACTCTCTCCTGACTTTTCTTAGAAAAGCCCCGATCACATCGAAGGATCCGCGTTTCTTTAATCTTTTCTCGTCACGATGTATCGCCCCGAGCCGACCTCTCTGATGTATCCTTTCAGCTGAAGCTGGAGCAGCAGCATGGTTAGTTTTACCACAGACAGGCCGGACTGCTGCAGGATCTCCTCTGACGTCACTTCGTTTTCTGTACAGCAGAAACGATACACCAATTCTTCCTCCAATGTCAACTGCTCAAGGAAACCTTTTTCAGATTTTTTATTCTCTTCTTCCTTCCATCCATACTCCGAGAGGATGTCATCTGCCGATGTACAGCAGATGGCACCGTTTCGGATGAGCTGATTCGTCCCCTTGCAGGAAGGCAGCCAGATGCTCCCCGGGACAGAGAATACATCGCGCCCTTCCTCCAAAGCAAAGTCGGACGTAATGAGCGAGCCGCTCCGTTCAGCCGCTTCCACGACGAGTATACCGCGGCTCATCCCTGCGATGATGCGGTTTCTCGCAGGAAACTGGCGGCCAAGCGGCGGCGTACCGGGCGGGTACTCGGAGACCAGTGTCCCGCCGCTCTCTATCACCTGATGGAACAGATGGCGATTCTCCGGTGGATATACGCGGTCCAGACCGCACGCCAGCACGACCACTGTCGGCGATCCGCCCTCCATCGCACCCGTATGCGATGCGCTATCGATCCCTCGTGCTCCGCCGGAAACGATCGTGATGCCGTGAGCGGAGAGCCCTCTGGCAAGTTCATGTGCCGTCTCGATCCCATATGCCGTCGCTTTTCGCGATCCGACGATAGCGATTGTCCGTTCAAAGCAGGGCAGCGCCCCGCGATAAAACAGAACTGCCGGCGGATTCGCCGTCGCAGACAAAAGCGGCGGATAGTCACTGTCCTCAAAGGTAGAGCAGCGGATATCAAGCCGGTAGAGCTTCTCTTCGATCTGCTCAAGGCTTGTCTCATTTCGGTAAGCCAGAAAGGCAGCCAGTGTCTTTCCCGTTAAAATATGTGACTTTTCGATAGACTCCGCCGATGCTTTCCATACATCTTCCGCCGTCTCAAAATAGTCCATCAAAGCCCGCATGTGCTTTGCGCCCAGCCGCGGACAGCCCGGAAGGGCAGCAGCATAGATATCCATGGGATTCTCCTTGTCAATGGGTTTGAGAGTTCAAGATTCAAGGTTCAAGGTTCAGGGTTCAGGGTTCGGGGTTCGGGAGTAGCCCGTTGGGCGTGACGTCCCGTGATTGTTTGCAAAAGAGGTTTCGCAGGTTCTATAGGTTGAACGGGGGCGGTGCCCGAAAGTAGCATGCAAGTCAACTTCCGAATCAAGTGAGGAATGAGGAGTGAGGGTACGACGCATAAAATGAGGAAGCGCCGCGGAGATTTGAAACTAGCGGCTTTCTCGTATCGCAAAGCTAATCCCTAGCTACTCATCCCTAGCTACTCATCCCTCATCCCTGCTTTCAAGCCTCAGTGCTCTGAAAAAGAAGACTGCCTGAAGGCACACCTTCAGTCTCTCTCACTTTCCATTGATCATATTTCTGAAACTGATCGCTTCTGCGACATGCTCGGGGCGGATCTGGTCGGAACCCGCGAGGTCAGCGATCGTCCGTGCAACTTTAATGATGCGGTCATAGCTTCTGGCCGAAAGGTGCAGCTTTTCGAAGACGACACGCAGCATTTCTGTCCCCTCCGCGTCGAGCTGACAAGTCTCCTTCAGCTGGCGATGCCCCATCTGTGCATTGCTCTGCATATGCCAGCGTGAGAGACGCTCCGCCTGCACAGCCCGCGCCTCGGCGACGCGCTTTGCAATATCACAGGAAGGCTCGCCCTGAATGGTCGCCGTGAGCTCACTGTATTTCGGGCGCATCACAGAGACATGCAGGTCGATGCGGTCGAGAAGCGGCCCGGAAATCTTCTGTCCGTAACGGCGGATCTCTCCATCCGTGCAGGTACATTCCCGCTGCGGATCTCCAAGATATCCGCAGGGGCAGGGATTCATCGCCGCTATCAAGATAAAATCCGCCGGATAGGTGAAGGCTGCATTCACACGGGAAATATGTACTTCTCTGTCTTCCAGAGGCTGGCGCAGGACTTCCAGCACTGTTCTTGGAAATTCCGGCAGCTCGTCCAGGAAAAGTACGCCGCGGTGGGCCAGAGTCACTTCCCCCGGTCTGGGGATACTGCCGCCGCCGATGAGCCCCGCCATGGAGATCGTATGATGCGGACTTCTAAACGGGCGTTCCCGCATGATATCTTCCGCTTTATAGAGGCCGGCGATGCTGTAGATCTTCGTCACTTCGAGCGCTTCTTCCCGCGTCATCGGAGGAAGGATGGTCGTGATGCGGCGGGCCAACATGGTTTTCCCGGAGCCCGGCGGCCCGGTCATCAGTACATTGTGCGCTCCGGCAGCTGCGATCTCCATCGCCTTCTTGGCAAGGATCTGCCCCTGCACCTCTGCATAGTCTACATCACTCATCACTTCGCGGCGCGTCTCGTGCCGCTCTGCCGGTGCCATCTCCTGGCGGCCGCAGAGAAATTCCACCAGATCTCGGAATGTCTTCGGTCCATAGACCGTGATATTCTCACAGAGAAGTGCTTCACCGGTCACCTCTTCGGCCATGACAAATTTGGAGATCCCCGCTTCACGTCCGGCAAGCACCATGGAGAGAATGCCGGGGACTGGGCGGATCTCTCCCTTGAGCGAGAGCTCTCCGATGAACATGATCCCTTCGAGCGCTTCTTTGGCGACATCGCCGCTCGCAGCCAGAAGGCCGACAGCGATCGGAAGATCCAGTCCGGAGCCATCTTTTTTGAGGTCTGCCGGAGCCAGATTCACCGTCACTTTGTCGACAGGAAAGTGATAGCCGGAGTTCCGGATGGCAGAGTGTACGCGCTCCTTCGACTCTTTGACCGCCGTTGTCGGAAGTCCCACGATGTCAAAGGAGGGAAAATTCTTATTGATGTCGACTTCGACGCCAATCACATGACCATTCAGACCGAACGTAGTCGAGCCCAATACTTGTGCATACATAGGATATCCTCCTTTGAGAAGGGAAATGATGTAGGGTTCAGGGTTCAAGGTTCAGGGTTAGCCCCCGGCGTGGTGCCCTTTGATTACATTTGAAAACCTCGCTTGCATGAGAAATGAGAAATGGTGGTGCGGCGCATTTCGTCATCCTGAGCGGAGAAAAACGTCGTATGTTAGCAAATGGCTTATCTGAAACAGGAGAACTGAGTCGAAGGATCTAAGCGCCGCGGAGGTTTGAAACTAGCGGTTTTCTCGTATCGCAAACCTAATCCCTAGCTACTAATTTCTAGCCACCAGTCACTAGTCACTAGTCACTAGCCACGCATCCCTGCTTTCACACATACATCGTTTACCGATCTACAAGGAAGATTTCTCGCTTCGCTCGAAATGACGATACGGGAATCTGATGTCTTCTAGTCCCCAGTCGCTCCTCATCCCCGCTTTCAAAACGCATTTCTGATATGATGAAACTTCACAGTCCCATCCGCCATCTGCATGACTTCGACGACGTCGAAACGGATGCGCCGGCTTTCTATATGGCGGCTGCACGCGAAGGCTTTCGCTGTATAGCGGATGTGCTGCTGCTTGAAGGGCGTCACCGCTTCCTTCGGTTCTCCATAGCGACGGTTTGTCCGGCTCTTGACCTCGATGAATACCAGCGTCTCTCCATCTTCCATGATGAGGTCGATCTCCCCATGGGTACGCTTGAAATTACGCGCGAGAAAGTGGTAACCCTTCCCTTCCAGATATTTTTCTGCCGCCGTTTCTCCATCGCGGCCAAAGCGGGTCGTCTGCATAGTATATCTCCTTGGCTATATGGCGCTTTCCGCCTGACTAGTCTCGGCGAGCGAGACCATTCTTTATTCTATTCTCTATCCTCCCCTCCGTTTCGTCAATGAAAGAACGTCGATATATGCAAACGGTATCAATAATGACTTTCTCATGAAAAAAAGTAATAGCAGAGACCTGTTCTGCTATTACTTTCCTCATCCCCAAAAACTGCTTTCGCCATCGCAAGAAGCCGTTTCCGATCCGTCTTCCCTGTGGATGTTTTCGGGATCGATGCCACGCGAAGGATACGGTGCGGGATCTCCCAAGCACGAAGCCTTTCCGCAAGAAGGCTCATAAGTCGAGCATCCGACGCAGGCACCTGACCGGACAGAAAGGCGATCAGGCGGTCATCCCCATTCGCCTGCTTCTCTCCGAAGACCTCAGCCTCCTCTACGCCGGGCAACATCAGAAGATGGGAGAGCACCTTTTGTCTGCTCACATGATTTCCCTTGATGTGATACTGATCCTCTCTGCGGCCGAGGAAGTAGAGCATCCCCTCTTCATCGACGCGGCCCATATCATGACAGGTAAGAGGTCTTTCTGCCCCTTCGACAGCAAACGGCGTATCGACGTAGATCTCTTCGTCCCTGATGGAGAGCGAGATCCCCGGAAACGGCCGCCCCACCGCGCTCGGATGGGTCAGGATATCCTTCCCTTCGATATAGCTCACATAGCTTAGCTCGGACGCACCATAGTAAAGGATGGTACGGCTCATCGGGAAATGCCGGGTAAGCGCATCCAGGATCCGCTTCGTCATGAGCTGCGAGCCTGTCAGAATATGCGTGACGGACGGGGCCTGCCCTCTGACGCGGCAAAGGGCAGAGAGCTTCGAGGGGATCATATAGACATGCGTTGCCTGCGTCTCTCCGATGTCTTTCATCCATGTCTTTGGCTGTACAGCCTCCGTCCCCGCGATCGTCCCTCCTGCATAAAGAAAGGCCATCAGCATGTTCAGATTTCCTGTGAAAGCCATCGAACCGGACAGATAAAGCACCGCATGCCTATCGATGTGAAAAATATCGTTCTGCACAGGGAAAAAATCCCGCCAGCTCGCTTCTTTTCGGAAGAGTACCTTGGCAAGGCCGCTCGTCCCCGAGGTCAGTACACCAAAGTCGGCGTCGGCCCCCGTCTCTTTGCCGGTCATTTGCCAGAGCTCTCCCGCCGGCTGCATCTTCAGCCCGTCAAAGCAGGTATCAGAAAGAAGGCCTCCGATCGGACGCTCCCTGAGAAGCGCGGCAATGTCTTCCTCCTTCAGGTATTCGTGAAGCAGCACCGGCACGACCCCCGCCATCATCGCGCCAAGGAAATAGAGCACCTGCGAGGGAGGATCTGAGAGGCGCAGTCCCAGCACCTTTCCCTGCCATGGAGATAGAGACGCTGCGATCGCACAGACACGCGAGTATGCCTCACGATATGACAGTGCCTTTTCCCTCCATACGAGAAAGATCTTCCCGGGGGACTTCTCAGCCCAGCGTTTTAAATCCTCATATAAATGCATTGTCTTTTCTTCCTGTTCATGAAATCTGATACATTGGAAATTCTGAAGTTTGAAAGCAGGGATGAGGGATTAGGGGCGCAGTGTGACTTAGGGACTTGAGACTAGGAGACTAAGAGACATCAGACAGCAGACGTCAGACCCTCATATCGTCATTTCGAGCGAAGCGAGAAATCTTTGTCATGCGCAGTCTGACAGACAATGGTTGGAAATTTCAAATGGGAAACCCGCTACCCACTTACCTTCGAGCATCGCCACTATCTATACTCTGCGGCGCTTCTATATTCTTATGCGCCGC
>ULPY01057253.1_pt1 | contig 13396 bp, 9 predicted proteins | sample 1953951 | NCBI WGS metagenome assembly ULPY01 (sample SAMEA4835641, study PRJEB28245) | human gut metagenome | biome: gut microbiome; material: fecal sample | place: Denmark | collected 2008
CTATCTGGTGGCGTCGGAGGAAACGGAGCCGGCCAACGGCTGGTACTACTCCCGATGGGTGGGCGCGCTGGCGGACGACCCGTCCATGGACGGCGCGGCGCTGGGCCGCGTCATCTGTGACGCCTACTACGAGGGCTGTCAGGAGGCGGGCACATCAGATGACGCCACCCTGTCCCTCACCGATCTGTCCCGGCTGGAGAGCCTGATGAACGCCTACGAGCGCTTCGGCGCCGAGGCGCTGGCCGCCGCCTGCGATGATCCGTCCTTCTTCACCCGGTTCGCCCGCGTGGCGGCTCAGAGCGAGAACTACGGCGGCAACACCCGCGAGCAGGGCTATACCAACATGGTGGATCTGGGCCACATGGCCCGACAGAGCGGCGATCTGCTGCCGTCGGCACAGGATGTGCTGGACGCGCTGGACGACTGCGTGCTGTATCAGGTCAAGGGTCCCTACCGCGGCGAGGCCACGGGTCTTTCCTGCTACTACTCCTATAACGGTGACGTGGACGATCTGGCGGGCTATACCGGCGTTGGCGCCGGCGAGGCGTTCAAATACTTCTATGAGTACGAGCTGACCGGCCGGCTGGCGGAGGACGGCGCGGCGTATCTGGCCAATATGAATATCGACGCATCCGCGCTGCAGCCGGTACAGAGCCTGACCGACACCAGCTGGGAGGACGCGCCGCTGACCGTCAACAACGACGGCTGCGCCGTGCTGACGCTGGGGCCGGAGGCAGAGGAGCTGCTGGCATCCGTGAACTTCTCCCTGTACTACGCGGATGAGGAGAGCGATGCCCTGCTGATGCTGGGCATCGACAACGACATCGTTGCCGACTGGGACAACGGTGTGTTTACCGATAACTTCCGGGGCGTGTGGGGCAGCATCGACGGCCACATCGTCTACATGGAGCTGAGCTACGAGGGCGAGGACTACAACCTCTACGCCGTGCCCGTCCTGCTGGACGGCGAGGCGTACTATCTGCAGGTGGTCTACGACTTCACGGAGGAGGCGTGGAGCATTCTGGGTGCCCGGCAGGGCATCGACGACAGCGGCATGGCCGGCAAGGAGCTGCGGCTGCTGCAGGAGGGCGACCAGCTGACCACCGTGTGGTATGTGTCCAGCATCTCCGGCGACGATGACTTCGCGCCCTACGAGATCGACACCTTTACCGTGACGGCGGATACCGCCTTCGACGAGATGGCGCTGCCGGACGGTCAGTACTTCATGATGTTCGAGATGCGGGACGCCATGGACAACTGCGCCCGTTCCGATGTGGCGGTGTTCACCTGCGAGGACGGGGAGATCACCGCGTCCGTGAACTGACGGTATAGACCGCGCTGCGGTTTATATAGAGAAAAAACAGCATAAAAATAGGAGGAAACAGAACATGAAACTCAAGAAAATGCTGGCGCTGCTTCTGGCGCTGATGATGGCTCTTGCACTGGTGGCCTGCGGCGATACCGCCGATACGGGCAATGATGCTCCGGACGACCAGCAGGTAGAAGACAACAGCGGCGATACCGGTGATACCGGCGATACTGCCAGTCCCGAGGGGCAGAGCCTGCTGGAGATCCTGAAGGATCGCTTCGTGGCGGCTCCCGAGATGGCCGGCACCTACTGGACGTTCATCGGCGGCTATGTGCAGGGCGTGCAGATGACCGAGGAGCAGACCCAGGAGGTCATGAGCCAGCTGGGTGACGTGTACCAGTTCATCTTCGTGGATGACAGCACCGTGGTGCTGGCCGAGGACGAGGATCAGACCGAGGGCACCTATACCATGGGCGAGGACGGCATGACCGCCGTCATCGAGGTGGGCGGCGTCAAGTACGCCGGCACCTTCATCGAGCAGGAGGACGGCTATGTGCTGGTGGCGATGCTGGACGGCACAGGCATGAACGGCCTGTACTTCCACCTGATGGATGACGCACCGGAGAAGTAAGAGACACAAAAGAGGAGCCCTGCGGCACAGCCGCAGGGCTCCTCTTTTTATGGCTTATGATCCATCGTGGGCTTCACGCGGTGCTTTTGGCAGGCAGCATCACCCGCAGGAGGAACGTGCCGTCCTCCGCCAGAAACTGGCACAGGCCGCCCCGCCGCTGGGCGATGGCCCGTATACTGCGGCAGCCGTAGCCGTGCCCGGCCTCGTCGGAGACGGGTATGCCGTCCCGCAGCACCGGCGGCGTGTCGTAGGGGTTGCGCACCTCAATGAGCAGCTTGCCCAGCCGGATGCCGCAGTACAGCCCCACCACCCGGCGCGCCGGGGGCTCCAGCCCGCCGGCCACCCGCAGCGCGTTTTCCAGCGCGTTGGACAGCAGGGAGCACAGCTCCGTATCGCTGACAGACAGCTCCTGCGGCACCCGTGCGTCCACCTGCAGCTGCACACCGGCCCGCTCCGCCCGCTGCGCAAAGGAGGAGCACAGCAGGTTTACCGTCTCGTTTTCACAGAACCGGCGGGTGGCGATGGATTCCACATCGGACTGCACCTTCTGGATGTAGTCCTGTGCCTGCTGGGGCTGTCCGGCGGCCAGCAGACCGCCGATCATGTTCAGGTGGTGGCGCATGTCGTGCTGATACACCGCCGTCTGCATCTCGGACGCTCGCATGGCGTCCATCTCCTGCTGTGACTGCTTCAGCTCCACCTCCAGCAGGGAGCGCTGCATCTCCGCGCTGGAGCGCTTCTGCGTCTCGATGTAGAAGGCGGGCAGAAACAGGATGTAGAATGTGATGAGCACCGTGGGCAGGAACTCATTCAGCGCCTGGATACCGGAGTACAGTGCGTCGGAGTACACCGTGGTGGCATAGTCGAAGATGTAATAGGTACATGGCAGACTGCCGAACAGCAGCAGCGCCCACCGCGAGTAGGTCATGGTGCTGTACGCCGCCGCCACGAAGTACCGCCGCAGCAGCCAGAACATCCCGGCGATCAGCAGGATATACACAATGTCGGCGGCCACGGCGCTGTGGGTCAGAGCCTCTATGGCGATGCTGCCCCACCGGGGCGGCTGGCAGCACAGATACGCCGTGCAGGTACTGACGATGGCCACGCCCCATGACCGCTTCAGCACCGTTACAAGGATCAGCACCAGCGGCAGATGGACAATGATGGGGTAGATCTGCTTGACCCCGGACTCGCCCAGCGCCAGCCAGCCCAGCAGCTGTATCAGCAGGAAAGCCGGACACAGCCACAGGATGACCCGCCTCTGCTTCGCCGTCTCGCAGCCGCCGGCGATGGCCACATCCAGCACCAGCCCGTAGAGCAGCACCAGTCCATAGTTGAAGATATCCAGCGCGGAGACGATATTCATATCAGATGCGGTCATGCGTCATCCCTCTTTGCGAACAGCAGCTTCATATAGTCTTTCTGCAGCTGGGGGTACAGCAGCCGCGACACCGGCAGATTGGCGCCGGAGAACGTATGCACCCCGGCAGGGGACAGCTCGTCGATCTGCAGCATGTTTACAATGTACGACCGGTGGATGCGCATGAACTCCGGCCGGGCCAGCAGCAGCGGCTCATAGTCCTTCAGGGAACCCACCACCTCCCGCACCTGCCCGTCGGTCAGATTGAAGTACAGGTGCTTGCCGCTGACCTCCACATAGGCCAGCTGGGAAAACGGCACCCGTACCAGCGTGGCCCCGGCCTTCAGCGTCAGACCGTCCTGGGGCCGCTGCTCCCGCAGGGACAGCTTATCCAGCACCGGGAACAGCAGCTTGCCGCTGATGGGCTTGAGCAGGTACTCCAGCGCCCGCACGCCGTAGCTTTCGTAGGCGAAGCCGGGGGAGGAGGTGAGGAACACGATCTCGGCGGCGGCGTCGAAGGTGCGTATCTCCCGGGCGGCCTCCATGCCGTCAATGCCGGGCATCATCACGTCCAGCAGGTACAGGGTGAACCGCTCGTGCCGGGCGGCGTCCAGCATGTTGCCCGCGCTGCGGAAGGCCCGGCAGCGCAGGGGAATGCGCCGCTCCGCCTGCCACTGCTCCAGCAGTCCGGTCAGGGCGGTCAGCTCCTCGACCTGATCGTCACAGACGGCGATATACATGGGCGGCACCTCCTTTACTTCTCGTCTGCACCGATATTACCATATCCGCCCCGGCTTGAAAAGTCACAAAGTGACATTTCATGTCGAAAAATTATACATTTCAGGGCGCGGGCGTTCAACACTGCCGGGAAGCGGTTATACTGACACTATCTGAGAATCGGAAAAAAGGGGGGAGTTCGGCTCAATGACGCCATGGATCGCATGGCTGATCGCTGCGATCAGTACTGCCGCCTTCGTGGCCCTCTGGTGCTGGGAGGTGCGCCGTATCCTCAACAACAGAAAAAGCACCGTGGACAGCGCGGCCGGACAGCTGGACGCCTTCCGCCGCCGTGCGGCGGAGACGTGCTGCGACGGGGAGCTAACGCAGATACTGCGGCGCAGCGAAAGCATTTATCATCAGGCGGTGGACAATTATAACCGCACCTTCAGCCGCCCGTGGCTCTACCTGCCGGCAAGACTCATGGGCTTCCGCAGAATACCGCAGCCGGCCAACGATCACTGTCAAACCACTGAATAAGAAGGGGAGGGACAGCATCATGGACAGCAAGATCATCAAGCAGCCCGCCCAGCCCGCATAGCCCACACCCGTGGCCGCACCGGCTCCCGTGAAGCCCGCCGCCAGCTATCTGGCGCCCGGCACCACGCTGGAGGAGAAGGCCCGCTTCAACGGCAGCGTCGTCACCGGCACCATGTCCGTGGCGCGTGGCGCCGTTATCTGCGGCAGCGTGGAGATCGGCAAGAAGCCCGGCAAGAAGCACGACGCACCGCAGGCGTAAGGAAATACAAACAGCAAAATTCCAACGAGAGAGGAGAAATTCCTGATGAAAAAGAAATGGCTGGTATGTCTGCTGGCAATAGCGGCGGCGGTACTGTGTTTTCTGCCTGCCCCGGCGCAGGCCACGGAGATGGAGCACGCCGGCCACTGTCTGTGCGGCAGCGCAGTCCACAAGGACATCGGCGATCACACGACGGCGGATACCGACGGCCTTGACGACACGAAGTGGATCGGCATCACCAGCATGGACGAGATCAGCTGGTTCCGTGTCGTTGCCAGTGGAAACAAGCATTTCTACCTGAAAGACGATGTGACGCTTACGACGGTTTCTGCGGCGACAGAAGCCGGGTGGCAGTCGGAATACAACAACGTGGTGCTGTGCCTGAACGGTCACAGCATCAAGCTGGATGTGACCAGCAGCCATGTCTACGGCAACACCATACAGGTGGCCAAGGATGTGACCCTGAACATCGTGGACTGCAAGGGTACGGGCACCATCACCCACGGCAGCCGCGCCAATGGCTGCGGCGTGACGGTGGCGGCGGGCGGCACCCTCAATCTCTACGGCGGCAGTATCACCGGCAACGGCTCGACGGATGACTATTATTACAACTGGGACTATGCCGGCTCCGGTGTGAAGAACAACGGCACCTTCAACATGTACGGCGGCAGCGTCACAAAGAATGACAGCATGCGTTATGCCGGCGGCGGCGTGTACAACAACGGCACGTTCAACCTGTATGCCGGCGCTATCTCCGACAATGTCTCCAGCGCTCTCGGTACCACCAAGGGCGGCGGCGGTGTGTGCAATGCCGCCGGCAAGACCTTCAACATGTCCGGCGGCAGCATCACCGGCAACGATGGCAGCTACACCAGTGCTGTGCTGACGTTCGGTGCCTTTAAGATGTCCGGCGGCAGCATCACCGGGAATCTGGGCAACTTTGCGGTGATGGCCGGCCTGAACGAGGGCACCATCACGCTCAGCGGGGATGCGTATATTTACGGCAATGCAAATCGGGATATACTCAACAACTCCAGAGTGAATTCCGTCTATGTCAAATGCCCGCTGGGTGAAAACGCCAAGATCGGCTTTGACCCCAACCTGACCCTGAAGATCACCACCAGCAGCGATCAGGCCGCGGCGGATAAGGATATTGCGGACGGTAAGTTCGTGGTCGTTCCCAACGACGAGCATCTGACCGTGGTGCGCAGCGGCTATTCGCTCTATGGCAGCCACAGACACTACCTCTGCGGCAGCAGCGACAACGAGGGATGTACCCTTGATACCTGCGCGGAGGCCGGTAAGACCGTGTTCACGGAGTGGAGCTCCAGCACTACCCTGCCCACGACAGAGGGCAAGTATTATCTGTCCGGGAATGTGACGCTGAGCGAGCGGCCGGTCATCAAGGAGAACGTGACCCTGTGCCTGAACGGGTATACAGTGTCGATCGCGTCCGGCAAGGCCGCCAATATCTGGGTCGATGGCGGCAAGCTGACCATCACGGACTGCCAGGGCACCGGCAAGCTCAAGGGCCCGGGCAAGGAACTGGTCGGCGTGGATATCAGAAACAGCGCCGGCGCCCTGAACCTGTACGGCGGCACCATTACCGACTTCCTGTACGGCATCAGAAATACGGGCGGCAGCTGCAGCCTGTACGGCGGCGTCCTTACCGGAAATCGGGTCGGCGTGTACAACACCGGCGCCCTCGCCATGTACGGCGGTGATATTACCGGGAACGGCGGATTCTGCAGCGGCGCCGGTGTGTATAATAGCGGCAGCTTCACCATGTACGATGGAACCATCACCAAGAATAATGCTGTCCGGAGTACCAGCGGTGGGTACGGCGGCGGTGTATACAACACCGGCGACTTCACCATGCGCGGCGGCAGCATCACCGGCAACACCGGCTATCTCATTGGCGGCGTGTGCAACGATGAGGGAGCGATGACGCTGGCCGGTAAGGTCACCATCACCGGCAACAAGGACACCGAGGACGGCGACAGCAACCTGTATACGAACAAAGCCCTGACCATCGCGGACAGCATGACCGGCAGCGTGATCGGCCTGCTCGTGGACAGCAACATGGCTGACGGCGATGTGCTGCTGAAGCCCGATGCGAGCTATAAGAAGATCACGCAGAAGGACGCAGCGTGCTTTGACTTTGACGACAAGACCGACGGTTGTGCGATGAGTCTGGCCAGCGACGGCAGCAAGGTGACCCTTGTTCTGCCCCACAAGCACTATCTCTGCGGCAGCACCGGCAACAGCGGCTGCACCCTTGACGCCTGCGGGAAGACCGGCTCCGCCACGTTCCGGAGATGGGACGATGCGGCGGTAAAGGCCATGTACCCCCTGTATCCGCAGAAAAACGCGGGCAACTGCCTGCCCGAAAATGGCGGCAGCTGGTATCTTACCCAGAACGTGAAGCTGGACGCCGATGTGTCGGTCAGTAAAGACCTGACCCTGTGCCTGAACGGCTATACCATCGAAAAGACCGGCAATGTCTCAGGCGACTGGCGGATCTTCTGCGTGTCCGGCGCGGCGCTCACCATCACGGATTGTCAGGAGAACCCCGGCAAGCTCACCTACACCAGCGGTGTAAAGGGCTGGGGCGTGGAGGTGTTCTCTGACGGCATCTTCAACCTGTACAACGGCAGCCTCACCGGGTTCACCGTCACCGGCAGCAGCGGCGCCGGTGTGAGAAACCATGGCGTCTTCAATATGTACGGCGGCAGCCTCACCGGCAACACGGCGCCGACCGGCGCCGGCGTGAACAACGAGGGCACCTTCAACCTGTACGGCGGCACTATCTCCGACAACACCGCGACGTACAGCTGGGGCGGCGGCGTGTACAACGCCGGCACGCTCGTGATGAACTGCGACCCCGCCGAAAAGACCATTTTCAACAACCATACCGCCTCCGGCACCAGCGCCATGGGTACTGAGGTGCATACCCCCAGCGGCGGCTCCTTCGACCTCCGGAGCGGCTGGATCTCCGGCAGCACTCCCGGCGTCTCCGCCGTGGGACTGGCCAGTGAGATGCAGCTGAACGGCACGATCCGCATCGACGGCGGCGTACAGCTGGTCGATATGTGCTATGACAAGCTGAACGTGACGGACAAGTTCGCGCCGCAGGCGCCCATCCAGATCCTCCTGAACAGCGGCTGGAAGGGCGGTCAGTACTTTAAGAACTACTCGCTGGCGCAGTCGGTGCTGAACAGCTTCACCACCGATTCCGGCAAGGTGTTCGTCCTCGATGACAGCAATGCCATCCAGCTGGCCATCCCCGTGGACTTCAACGCGGCGGACAGCAGGCCCCAGCTGACGGCGGGCAGCCTGACCTACACCGGCAAGGAGCAGACCGGCGTGAAAATGCCCAACGCCGCCGCAGCGGTGATGTACACCCTGTCCGACTGCACGGCCACAGACGCCGGCAGCTATACAGCCAAGGCGTCTCTGAACGACGGCTATGTGTGGAAGGGCGACACCGAGGGGACATATTCCTTCGCGGACAAGGAGTTCCCGTGGTCGATCGGCCAGAAGACTCCGGAGGCCGGTGACTTCAACGTCGCCTATCCCACCGGCAGCGATCTGGTCTACGACGGCAGAGCCAAGTCCGTCACGGCGCAGCTGATCGACGCCTATCCGGATACGGATGTCCAACTGAGCGTCCTGTACAAGTTCATCCCGCGCGTCTATGGCGATACCGATGACACCACCACCGCGCCCATCGACGTGAACGAGTACACTGTGATCCTGCAGGTCAAGGAAGGCGCCAAGAACTTCAGTGCCGGCAGCGTTACCCTCAACGCGAAGATGATCCTCCTGCCCCGCCCTGTCACCGTCCGGGTGAACGACGTGGAGCGCTTCGTGGATGATGCCGACAGCACCGTGACCTACACCTGCACCATCACCGGCCTGCCGGCGGGTCAGACCGCCGAGAATCTGGGCTGGCAGCTGGGCTACCTCCGCACGGAGGATACCAACACCGTCGGCGGTCACGAGGTCAAGGTGGTCGTGACGTGCGCTTCCTATGAGCAGAACTTCAACTACGACATCACAACGGAGCCCGGCACCCTGACCATCAAGGCGCTGCAGGCGCAGGCCGCGCCTGACGAGAGACTGTTTACCGCCGCGGCACCCACCAGCACCAACGGCAGCGACGGTACGATCACCGGCGTCACCGCCGACATGGAATACAGCACCGACGGCCGGAACTGGATCAGCTGCACCGGCGGCACCATCAGCGGCCCCAGCGGCGACTATCGGATCCGCTACGCGGCCAAGCTGCACCACGCGGACGGGGCTGCCGTCACGGTGCGTATCCCCGGCCATACCCACACCCTCAGCGGCGAGGTGCCGAATGACCAGCACCGCAAGTCGGAGGCCTCCTGCACCAGAAGAGCTGTATACTACCAGTACTGCACGGTCTGCGGCGAGAACGACACCGGCAAGACCTTCGAGTCCGGCAGCCTGCTGCCCCATGTGTACGACACCGACATCTGGAAGTCCGTGGACAGCACCTATCACGCCCACCCCTGCAAGAACTGCACGGCGTATGACGAGAGCAGCAAGGCGCGGCATGAATTCAGCGGCATCGAGCCCGGCTGCAAGGCCATCGGCTGCGATTTCTCGCGGAACATGCACGACGTGACGCTGGCCGTCAACTATCCCGCTGACTGCTCTGTGACCACGCTGAACGGCTATCCCGTCACCCGCATCATCGGCGGCGTGGAGGAGGGGACTGCCGTCACCGTCAGCGGCAATGAGCTGCATATCGGCGACGATACGTTCACGTTCAGCGCCAGCAACGGGGCGGAGTACACCTACACCTTCACCGGCTGGACGATCAACGGCCAGCTCATCCCGGAGGGCTATACCATCGCCGGACCCGTCACCATCACGGCTGCGTTCGACCGTGCCGTCAACCAGTACACGGTGACGTGGAATCTGCGCAACGGCCAGCCCCACATTACCCGGACGCTGAACTACGGCGCGGCGCTGAGCGCTCCCGCCGATCCCACTATGGCGGCGGACGCGGCCAACAGCTACCAGTTCAAGGGCTGGAGCACCACGCCGGACGGCGAGGTGGAGGCCCCGGCCGCCACCGTCACCGGCAATGTGACCTACTACGCCCAGTACACCGCCACGCCCCACGCCTACATAGCGGATGCGTGGGAATATGACGCCGGCGGCCACTGGCAGGTCTGCAATGTCCCCGGCTGCGGTTACGCCACCGCCAAGGAGGCCCACTCCTACGCTGACGAGGACGCCGTGTCCTGCCTGATCTGCGGCGCGCCCCGCACCCTGCCGGCGCTGACCGGCGAGGCGGAGATCGTCCTCGGCGATGAGGAGCTGGTCAGCGGCACACGCCTGACCGTCATCTCCAACAAGCTGCCCGCCACCGCCCGCCAGCTGCGCTATCAGTGGCTGCGCGACGGTAAGCCCATTGCCGGCGCCACCGGCATGGACTACACCCTGACCGCCGCGGACGTGGATACGGAGATCTCCGTCATCGTCACCGCCGTGGGCCACACCGGCGAGCTGCGCGCCGCCGTTACCGGTCAGGTGGGCGTGATCTACACCGTCAGCTACGACACCAACGGCGGCACCATCGGCTCTCTGCGTCAGGATCAGGTCAAGTCCGGCACGGACTACACCCTGCCGGTGTGCGACTTCATCACCGCACCCGACAAGATGACCTTTGACATGTGGGAGATCGACGGTGTGTCCTACAAGGCCGGTACGGCCTACCGCGTGATGAGCGATGTCACGGTGGTGGCGCTGTGGAAGGACGCGGGCTCCGATAAGCCCGATCCTGCGCCTGATCCGGGCCCCAAGCCTGACCCCGATCCCGGCCCCAAGCCTGACCCCGATCCCGAGCCTACACCCGATCCCGGCCCCATCCGCCGCGGCCCCACCATGGTGGCTGTGCCCACTGCGGAGGGCCGATCCGCCACGGATTACTCCGGCGGCATCTACGGGCTGACGTTCCGCTCCACTGCGGGCATCGCCAGCTTCCTGGGGGTGCAGGTGGACGGCGTGACGCTGGATCCCTCCCGCTACATTGCGGAGGGCGGCGATATCGAGATCTATCTGAAGGCGGTGTACCTGCAGACGCTGCAGGCGGGCACCCATACCATCACCATCCTGTCCTCTGAGGGGAACGCCTCCATGGAATTCACTATCGGCGGTATCAGCTCCTCACCCAAGACCTCCGACGCCGGCGTGCTGGGCTACGCCGCCATGGCTCTGCTGGGCCTGACGGGCAGCGCACTGTGCCTGCGCCGGAAAGAGGACAAGATCGCCTAAACGCACAGTTTCCTGCTCTGTCCACTGGGGGGAGTATCGTGGTGCAGAGCTTTGTCCCGTGGGGGAAGAAGAAAGAGACGCAGCCGAAGGGCTGCGTCTCTTTGCGTCAAATGGTTGAAACACGGCGGTGTATGTGGTATCATGGCCATAGAAAGAGGGAAAAGGAGAGTGTTCCTATGAAGGATCGAAACAAAAAGGGCACGCCCCGCCGCGTACTGATGTACGCGCTGCTGCTGGCGGCGGCCATCGGGGCGGGCCTTGCGCTGAAGGCCTTCGACTTTGCGGAACTGGCCGCCTTGTTCACCGTGAACGGTACGGCGCTGCTGAAGCTGGCGCTGCTGGTGTTCGGCGTCCTGCTGGCGGAGAATCTGGTCGTGCTGGTACTGGGGCTCATCAGGCCCACCAGCCACCGGGCCTGCTCCGTGCTGAGTCTGACGGCCAGCCTTGTGCGGTATGTGGCGGTCATCGTCATCCTGTGCGGCGGTCTGGGCATTCTGGGCGTCAACATCGGCACCATCATCGCCAGCGTCGGCGTGTTGGCCCTGATCGTGGGCTTCAGCGCCGAGAGCCTCATCGCCGACGTGGTCATCGGCGCGTTCATGCTGCTGGAGAACCAGTACAACGTGGGTGACATCGTGGAGGTCAACGGCTTCCGGGGTACTGTTACCAGCATCGGTATCCGCACCACTTGCATCACCGATTCCGGCGACAACGTGAAGATCATCAACAACTCGGAGATGAAGAACATCCTCAATCGCTCCGACAACTCCTCCAAGACGGTGTGCGACATCTCCATTCCCTACGAAACGGACATCGAAACGCTGGAGACCCGGCTCCCCGCGCTGCTGGAGGAGATATACCGGAACCATACCGACACCATGGAGAGCGCGCCCGTGTATCTGGGCGTGCAGGCGCTGGAGGCATCCGGCATTCTGCTGCGCTTCGTGGTGAACGTGTCCGAGCGAAATGTGTATTCCACTGCCCGTATCCTGAACCGCGACCTGCTGCTGGGCTTCCGCCGCCTTGGCGTGGAGTGCCCCTACCCCCAGCTGGACGTACACAACCGGTAAGCGGCCATGGACGGGAAAAAGCAGGAATTTTCCGCCGTACCGCCGGAATTTTCCGCCGCAGCGGAGTTCACGCCGCTGCCTGACGAGTTCCGGCAGACCGGCGGCCCGACCCCGGCGGCGAAGAAAAGCGGGCGCTGGTGGAAAAAGGCACTGTACGCACTGGCAGGCCTGACAGCGCTGACCACGGCGGCCTTTTTCGGCATCACAGCCCCGGACACGCCGGCGACACCGGACACCCTGCCGGTGCAGGAGGAGACGTATCCCCTCACCGGTACGCTGTACTGCACCGCCTATAACGACACCTTCGGCCCGGACGGCCAGCCGCTGCTGCTGTGGGAGGACAGGGCAGTGGAGATGTCCGCGCTGGCGGACGCGCCGCTGTCCCTGCCCCGGCCCCAACAGCCGGAGACGGGCGGCTACACGTTTCTGGGCTGGGTAGGGAGGTACGACACCGCCGGCGGCAGGGTGTACCGTCTGATGCCCGATCCTTTGACGGCGGAGGACGCCGCCGTCATCCGCCCCGATGAAAGCGGCCAGCGCCGTCTGGTGCTCCGCGCCGCTTGGCAGGGAGACGGTACGGGCCGCTACCCGTGGCGGCTGGTGCTGGACGACGGCGCAAACGCCGCAGAGTACGACGCCTCCGTGCCCATGGCCTCCGGCGGCATGGTGTACCTTTGCGCCTACCCGGCGCCGCAGCAGGCGGGCCGACGTTTCGCGGGCTGGTACGACGCGGACGGCGTACCGGTGGAGACGCTGCCGGCCACGGCGTTCTTCGGGGAGCGGAACGGTGAAACGGACTGGTCGTCACCCCGGACGGTGACGCTCTACGCCCATTGGGAAACGGCATGACAACAAAAAAGGACGGCTCACGCCGTCCTTTTTCCGTTATTGCTTCCGTGCGGTGAGATAGTCGTCCCCCGGCCGCCAGAACGGGCAGTCTCCCGTATCCGACGACAGGAATCGGGACATCTCGTCCTCGTCCAGATCCATGTCGCACACATAGTCATCGTAATCCTCGTCATAGAGGTAAAACACGCACGTCTCACACTTGTTCATTTAAACATCCTCCACCAGCCGGTGGCTGTCGAATTTGCAGCGGGAGTAGTAGAGCAGCGTAGCCGCGCTGCACACGAACCATCCGGCGGGATAGCTCAGGGCAATGGGCACGATCTCGTTGGAGATGAAGTTGGCCATCACA
>ULPY01059987.1_pt1 | contig 13312 bp, 10 predicted proteins | sample 1953951 | NCBI WGS metagenome assembly ULPY01 (sample SAMEA4835641, study PRJEB28245) | human gut metagenome | biome: gut microbiome; material: fecal sample | place: Denmark | collected 2008
ACTATTCAGAGCCATGTAAATCTGTAATAAGCTGACCATTTATGGTCAGGCTTTTAGAGATTTATATGGCGAGGTAACCACATGAGCAAAAGGTGAGCCTTGAAAAGGCGATTTTGCGAATGGGGTTCTGAATAGTTTTTATAAGGAAGATGAGGAAAGCGTAGTTATGGACAGACGAGGGGCAGAGAAAAGCAGAGAAATGATGCTGGACGAATTGCTGGGATATGACCGGATCACGATCCAGTGCCATGACAATCCGGATGCGGATGCGATAGCGTCCGGGTTTGGATTGTATTGTTTTTTCCGTGATCAGGGAAAAGATGTGAGACTGCTGTATGCCGGGAAGAACAAAGTGAGAAAGGCAAACCTGACGCTGATGGTGGAAAAGCTTGGAATTCCGCTGAAATATCTGGCGCATCCCGGCGAGGAGCCGGTGGACGGACTTCTGATCACAGTGGACTGTCAATACGGTGCCGGCAATGTGACCGTAATCCCGGCAGAGGAGATCGCAGTGATCGATCATCATCCTCTGGAAGTGATCTGTACGGAGAAAATGCGATTACAACCTAATCTTGGCAGCTGCGCGACTCTGGTATGGACCATGCTTCAGGAGATGCATTATCCGGTGGAGAAAAATAAAGATCTGGGGACCGCTTTGTATTATGGGCTGTTCATGGATACCAATCAGTTCTCGGAGCTGTCCAATCCGGTGGATATGGATATGCGCGAGAGCCTGAACTTTGACAAAAATCTGGTATCCCTGTTCCGCAATTCCAATATTTCCCTGAAGGAGCTGGAGATCGCCGGGGTGGCACTGTTACGTTGTAATTACAATGACGATTACCAGTTCGCTGTGATCCATTCCCAGCCCTGTGACCCCAATGTGCTGGGACTGATCAGTGATTTCCTGCTTCAGGTGGCGGGGGTTAACACTTGTGTAGTCTATAACGAGGACAGCGGCGGATATAAATTCTCCGTCAGAAGCTGTATCCGGGAGGTTAATGCCAGTGAATTGTCGGATTATCTCTCGGAGGGGATCGGTTCCGGCGGCGGCCATGTGGAAAAGGCCGGAGGCTACATCAGCATGAAGCTGTATGAGGAAAAATATCCAACCCTGCATTCTGAGGCTTATTTCAATAACCGGATGACGCAGTATTTTGACAATTTTGAGATCGTATATGCGAAAGAACGCAAATTCCCTGTAAAAGAGGGTAAAAAATACCGTAGGCGGAAAGAGCCGATCGCCTGCCTGAGGGCAGCGGACCTGGCAGAACTCGGAAACGTGGTATCCATCCGTACCGTGGACGGTACGATGGATATCGACACCAGACAGGATATGTATTTCACCCTGGAGCGTACCGGGGAGCTGCATCCGGTTCCGACCGGGAGATTTCACCGGATCCTGGAACTGTGTGATCTGCCCCTGCCGGAGGAATATTGCAGCTCTATGGGATATATCCCGAGAGTCAAGGACGGCAGGGATGGCAGTAATCATCTGCTGACGGAATATGTCCGTATGGGTATGCCTGCGGATGCTTTCTGTATCTATGCCCTCGAGCTGAAGCGGGGAGTAAAGGTATTCCCCATCTGGGAAGAGGATACTTATATGACGGGCAGGGCAGGAGATTATCTGGTGGCCAGTGAGGATGATCTGCACAATATGTTCATAGAGCCTGCGCAGAATCTTCTGAATAATTTTGAAGAGATGACATAAGAATCGCAAAAAAAGGTTTATAAAATTTTCCTTGTGTGGTAAGATTAAGGTTACGAAAACAGTATTAAGTAAACGAAAGGCAAGGATATTACCATGAGCGAACTGGAAAAAGAAATCGTAGATTCCGCAGAAGTGAAGGAATCTAAGAATTTTATAGAGCAGATCATCGACAAGGATCTGGCGGAGGGTGTATACGATACCGTACATACCCGTTTCCCTCCCGAACCCAACGGATATCTTCACATCGGACATGCCAAGAGTATTCTGCTGAACTATGGTCTGGCTCAGAAATACAACGGCAAATTCAACCTGCGTTTTGATGATACTAACCCCACCAAGGAAAAGTCTGAATTCGTGGAGTCCATCAAGGCAGATGTAAAGTGGCTGGGCGCGGACTGGGAGGATCGCCTCTTCTTCGCATCCAACTATTTTGACCAGATGTATGAGGCAGCAGTAAAGCTGATCAAAAAGGGCAAGGCTTATGTCTCCGATTTAAGTGCAGAGCAGATCCGTGAGTACAGAGGAAGCCTGACCGAACCCGGCAAGGAGGATCCCGGCAGCGTAAGAAGCGTAGAAGAGAATCTGGCACTGTTCGAGGATATGAAGGCAGGCAGATACGAGGACGGCTCCAAGGTACTGCGTGCCCGTATCGATATGGCATCACCGAATATCAATATGCGTGATCCCGTTATCTACCGTGTGGCACATATGTCTCACCAGAATACCGGTGACAAATGGTGCATTTACCCGATGTACGATTTTGCACATCCTATCGAGGATGCCATTGAAGGCGTGACCCACTCTATCTGTACTTTGGAGTTCGAGGATCACAGACCCTTATATGACTGGGTGGTAAGAGAACTGGAATACCCGCATCCTCCCAAGCAGATCGAGTTCGCCAAGCTGTACCTGACCAACGTGGTGACCGGTAAGCGTTATATCAAGAAGCTGGTAGAGCAGGGGATCGTGGACGGCTGGGATGATCCCAGACTGGTATCCATCGCAGCACTGCGCAGAAGAGGCTTCACACCGGAATCTATCAAGAAGTTCGTAGAGCTGTGTGGTATCTCCAAGGCACAGTCTTCCGCAGATTATGCGATGTTAGAGTACTGTATCCGTGAGGATCTGAAGACAAAGGCGCCCCGTATGATGGCGATCCTGGATCCCGTAAAGCTGGTCATTGATAATTATCCCGAAGGACAGACCGAGATGCTGCCTGTAGTCAACAATCCGGAGAATGAAGAACTGGGAAGCCGTGAGGTTCCTTTCGGTAAGGAGTTATATATCGAGAGAGACGATTTCATGGAAGAGCCTCCCAAGAAGTATTTCCGCATGTTTCCGGGCAACGAAGTGCGCCTGATGAACGCTTATTTCGTAAAGTGCACCGGTTGTGTCAAGGATGAAAACGGTAAGGTTGTGGAAGTACATGGTACCTACGATCCGGAGAGCCGCGGCGGCAACAGCCCGGACGGTCGTAAGGTTAAGGGAACGATCCACTGGGTAAGTGCAACCGAATCTGTGAAAGCACAGGTGCGTCTGTATGAGAATATTATTGATGAGGAGAAGGGTGTATACAACGAGGACGGAAGTCTGAATCTGAACCCGAATTCTCTGACCACTCTGACAGAGTGCCGCTTAGAGCCTGCATTTGCAAAGGCACAGGCGTACGACCGCTTCCAGTTCGTGAGACAGGGCTTCTTCTGCGTGGACTGCAAAGACACCAAACCCGGAGAACTGGTATTTAACCGTATCGTATCTCTGAAGAGCTCTTATGTACTGCCTAAGTAAGTTTGGAAAAGGAGAAACATATGTCAGACAAATTGTGCGGGTTGGCCGGACTAGGCCTGGATAACCTGGAGGATATGGATATTTTTGGACAGGAGAAAAAGGAAGAACAGGTAGCGGCCGAGGCACCTAAGATAGAAGAAAAGGACCTGATCTACGACAAGAATTTCACCTGCCCGGTATGCGGAGAAGATTTTCCCGCCAAGATCATGAAGACCGGCAAGGCGAGACTTTTAGGCACGGATCAGGATCTTCGTGCAAAATACGAAGGAATCGATGCGGTAAAATATGATGTGATCCTGTGTCCCCATTGCGGATATGCGGCGTTGAACAGATATTTCAACAACATTACCAAGGTATATGCCAAACTGATCAAAGAGAATATCAGCAGCAAAGTACAGCTGCACACCTATGATGACGATATCTATACCTATGAAGAGGCGATCGAACGCTATAAGCTGTGCCTCGCAAATGCGGTGGTAAAACGTGCCCATGCCAGCGAGAAGGCTTATATCTGCTTAAAGAGCGGATGGCTCATGAGAGGATATCACGAATATCTGGAAGAATCCGGAGATACGGACATGGCCCGTCTCCGTGAAGTGAAAAACATGGAAGAGGTCTATCTGAAGAATGCTTATACCGGCTTCACGGAAGCACTTCAGACCGAAGGATTTCCCATGTGCGGTATGGATGAAATTACGGTGGAGTTCCTGATCGGAGTATTGGCCACCAGATTTCAGAAATACGATGTGGCAAGCCGTATGGTGGCTTCAATCCTCACATCTCCATCGGCCAATGCCCGTACCAAGGACAAGGCAAGAGAGCTTAAGGATCAGATCCTGGAGGAACTGAAGAGTCAGAAAAAGTAGGACAACATTATGTATGATATGACGATCCGGCTGCGTACAGACAGTGACAAATGTCTGTACCAGCAGATATATGAGCATATACGACAGGAAATCAGGGAAGGGAAGCTTCTGGCAGGAGAGAGGCTTCCCTCCACGCGTTCTTTGGCAGAATATCTGCAGGTGGCCAGGAGTACGGTGGATTATGCTTATGACCAGCTGTTAAGTGAAGGATATATCGAGGCGAGACCCTATAAGGGATACTTTGTATGCAAATTGGAGGGAATCTTCACGCTGGAGCAGGAAACTGGCAGGGTGCCGGAACCGGAGGCATGGGATCCACAGGCAGAAGACCTGGACGAGGAAAAAAGGATTGACTTTTCCCCCTATGGAATCGATATGAACGGTTTCCCTTTCGGTGTCTGGAAACGGATTACGAAAAATATCCTGAATGACAGCAACAGTGAACTGTTTGCCCAGGGAGAGGCGCAGGGGGATTATGATCTGAGACTGACGATCAGCCGTTACCTGCATTCTTCCCGAGGGGTGAACTGCCGTCCGGAGCAGATCATTGTGGGCGCGGGAAATGATTATCTGCTGTTACTGTTGGAGAAAATATTGGGGAGACATGTTGGAATTGCCATGGAGAATCCTACGTATAAACGTGCGTACCGTATCTTCCGGTCATTCGCCTATCATATTGTGACGGTGGATATGGATGATAAGGGAATGCGTGCGGACAGACTGGAACAGGAACCGGTCAGGGTGGCCTATGTCATGCCCTCCCATCAGTACCCTACCGGAGCGGTGATGACGATCGGCCGGCGGGCGGAGCTGTTGCGCTGGGCGGAGAAAAAGCCGGACCGCTATCTGATCGAAGATGATTACGACAGTGAATTCCGGTATCGCGGCAAACCGATTCCGTCCCTGCAGTCCTCGGACGATAGGGGAAAAGTGATCTACATCGGTACTTTTTCCAAGGCGATCGCACCGGCGATCCGTGTCAGCTATATGGTGTTGCCGGAGACACTGTTGGAGGTGTACCGCAGGGATTGTTCTTTCTATTCCTGTACGGTATCCAGAATCGACCAGCGAATCCTGAATGAGTTTATCCGGGACGGTTATTTCGAAAGGCATCTGAACAAGATGCGGATGCGTTATCGTGCCAAACACGACCAGCTGTTAGAGGGACTGGAGCCTTTTCAAAAAAAATTCCGGATCTCCGGGGAAGATGCTGGGCTGCATCTGCTGTTGACGGCGAAAGGAAATGTGACGGAAAAAGAGCTTCTGGATGCCGCTGCGGCGGAAAATGTGAAGGTCTATGGGATGTCAGAGAATATGGTGGCATCCGCTGCGGACAAAGCGACAGTGCTGCTGGGATTCGGAAGTATGGATGAGGCAGACATGAAAGAAGGCCTCCGCCGGCTGCAAAATGCATGGCTGTGAGACCTTCTCAGGATACTGCTATTATTCTTCGGTTACGGGAGGCTCTTCGTCCTCGGCATCCTCTTCATCGAAAAATTCTTCCACATCTTCGACGGTTTCGCCTTCTTCGCCGGACAGATCGGCTGCCTGGCCGGAGAGCGGTGTGAAATCAGAGGAGGAAGAGGAAGCTTCGGTTTCAGCGGTTTCTTCCGTGGGTGCGGAAGCCGGAACGGAAGCATTCAGAGGAACGTAATTGCGGGAGAACTCCGTGCTCTCGTCCAGATCCTCGTGGAAATCATCGTAATCGTCATCTGCGTCGGTGGATTCCATCAGCAGAGAGTTTTTTTGTTGCATATAGTAGTAAGCAGCTGCGGCTGCGGTACCTACTGCTGCAGTGAACAGCAGAAATTTGCCAAATTTTTTAGCCATAGGGTTGCTCCTTCCATGTTGTAGTGTATGTAACGGTTCGGAATTTTATACATTTGTCCATACAGTTATATGATAAACCTTATTGCGTAAAATGAAAAGGGATATGTTGCGATATGAATGAGAAATTTTTTGATTTAAAAAAAGAAAAGCAGGATCGTATGATCAATGCCGCACTGAAAGTATTTGCACTGCACGGTTACCGCCATGCCTGTACGGATGATATTGTGAAGGAGGCGGCTATCAGCAAGGGTTTGCTATTCCATTATTTCGGAAGCAAACTGGGTGTATATGCATTTGTCTATGATTACAGCGTCCGTTACCTGTTGCTGGAGTTGTCTACGGCGGTGGATGCGAAGGAGACGGATCTGTTTGCTCTGCTACAGCAGGTGGAATGTGGAAAAATGCATGCCATGTGCGGTTATCCTTATCTGCAGCCTTTTCTGAACCGGGCGCAGACGGAAAATGTCAGTGAAGCATTGCTGGCGGTAGAAGAGAGAAAACAGCAGCTGGAAGATTATCTGGAGTCTGTTTTCGCAAGAGCGGATCTGGGTAAATATGCTTCCGCAGAGGATGCCGTGAAACTTCGTAAAATGTTGGAACTGACCATTAAGGGACTGATGAACGAGAGGATTTTAGAGGATGCTTTTCAGCCAGAGATGTTGTATGAAGAGATCACAGAGTATCTGAACTTAAGCAGAAGGCTGGCGGAACGTTCCACACAGCCCTCTGACGAAGCGTTTTCAGAAAAATAGCATCCTATTTGCATCATAATTTTGAAGAAAATGATAACTATTTAGACATCTTATAGGTGGGATCTGCGGGATATCCGCCTTTTAATTTCTGCATGCCGCGCTGGATGGCATCTTTGGAGTTCTTCCAGTCGGCGTCCTTATTTCGGTAATCGAATTTTTCCACCAGCCAGGATACATCCTCAGAGATCCGCTGCATATTCGCTTCCATGACGGGCAGGAGGCAGTCGTAGAATTCCTGCTTTTCTTTATCGGAGAGTTTGCGGTCGGCGGCTTCACAGAGGTCTCCGAAGTGAGGCAGGCAGAAGCCTTTTCCGTTTATGATCTTATTCCGGAAACTTTCGTCATTTTTCCACAGATAGAAAAAGGTGTCCAGGTATCTTTCATAAGTATCCTTGTACTGGGAACAGATATAGCAGGAGTCCTCTTTTGCACGGATCCACATACCGATGGTATTTTCACTGCCCTCGGCTTTTTTGAATTTTCCCAGAAGAGAACTTTTTCCGGGACGGAAGGAAGCAAATTCCTGCTGCATTTCCCGGATCATACGCTGGTAGTGCGTTTTCAGGATCCAGGCGTTGCCGAGAGTATTGCCGTAGTCGAACATCTTCTGAAAATGATAGCGGCAGAATCCGGCCTTGTCGGTCTGTTCTCTAATATCCGCTTCCATGTAGGAGGAACCGGAGCCTAAGACGAAGTCTAACAGATCCTGTTCGATACTTCTGTGGATGAAGCAGAAAGGACATTCGTCCTGTGCGTTTACGGCATCATTTAAGGGAATTGTGTATAACTGTTCTTTCATAGAAAACGATCCTTTCCTGACGATATTCTGTCTGTATGAAAACTATTGTAAACGATGTTTGAAATAATTGCAAAAAGATTACTGATTTGTAAAATAATGTCATTTAAAATTAAGAATTGTTTTGTTGTAATACATTTCATTTCAAGCTACTATGATAGTACAAGTGTAAAGCGAAAATAGAAAGATGTGATTTATTTGATATTCAGCAGTATTGAATTTCTGCTGTGGTTCCTGCCGATTTTCCTGATTGTCTATGGAATCACACCGCATAAATACAGAAACCTGACACTGCTTATAGGCAGCATTGTCTTTTATGCAATGGGAGATGCAGGAAATCTTGCACCTTTGATGATTTCCGTTTTATGTAATTATTTTATCGGGCTGCATCTGGCAAAGCGCAGCCCCAGGACGTTATGGCGCAAGAGGCTGTTGTTCGTGACAGCATTGAGTATTAACATTGGCATTCTGATCTGGTTTAAGTGCCGGGGAGGTTCTGCGGGACTTCCTCTGGGGATCAGTTTTTATACCTTTCAGATATTGTCTTATCTGATCGATGTATATCGCGGAGATGCAGATAGGGAGTATTCTTTTTTAAAATTTGCAACTTATGTGGTCATGTTTCCGAAGCTGATCTCCGGCCCCATTACCCGTTATGGTGAGGTGAAAGACAGCCTGTACAACAGGACTTTTACTATGCAGGGACTGGAGGACGGCATGAAGCTGTTCGTCTTAGGACTGGCAGCCAAAGTGCTGTTGGCCGACCGCGTAGGGATCCTGTGGCATGAAGTACAGGTAACCGGATTCGAGAGTATCTCCACTCCGCTGGCATGGCTGGCAGCCATTGCTTATTCCATGGAGATCTATTTTGATTTCTGTGGATATTCGTTGATGGCAATGGGGCTTGGCAGGATGCTGGGAATCGAACTGCCCAGAAATTTCCGCAGACCTTATATGGCCCGGGGGGTCAGGGATTTTTACCGCAGATGGCATATGACACTGGGGCAATGGTTCTGCCGGTATGTCTATATTCCGCTGGGAGGCAGCAGACGAGGGGAACTTTGCACGATTTTTAATCTGTTGGTGGTATGGATGCTGACAGCTTTCTGGCATGGCGCCGGCTGGAACTTTTTCTGCTGGGGCGGATTGCTCTGGATCTGCATTGTGCTGGAACGGCAGCTGGGAAGATTAAAATTCGTACATAAAATGAAAGTACTGCCGCACATTTATCTGTGGCTGATCATTCCCGTAAGCTGGATGTGCTTTGCCATTACGGATCTGTCACAGCTGCAGGTCTATCTGGATAAAATGATGTGGCTGGCACCGGGGATCAGTGGCGGCTATGAGGATGCGTGGAAAGCATTGTCTACCTACGGTGGGCTGTTAGCCGTATCCGGGCTGGCATGTACGCCGGCAATCGAGAAGTTGTACGATTACGGCAAGGATAAGATCCTGATGAAAATATTGCTGGCAGCGGTATTCTGGTATTGCGTCTGGAGACTTATATTAGAGGGAAATAACCCATTTATGTACTTTAGTTTTTAGAAAATCTGGATAGGATAGGAAATATGTTACAGAAACTACGACAATGGATAAGAAAATTATCCTTTCCCATCAGTCTGCTGCTTATGGGAGTCCTGTTTTTTACATGGACGGACAACTGGCAGGTGTATACGGATCCCCTTCGGGAATTGTATAACAGGGGTGTGCAGCTGGCAGGCGGTGCCCGGATGGGTCATACATCGGAACCCGGACAACAGGACGGAACCGTATCGGGGGATACGGTCCCGGAAGGCACAGAAGATCCCACAGGGGAAAGTCGGACACCGGCAGTCGGAGAGACATCGGCAGATACGCAGACAGAGACAATGACAACGGAGGAACCACAACCGACAGAGCCTTCGGAAGAACTGCCAAAAGAAGTGGTCTACCATACGGTGGATGACAGCTATTTTGATGATGCTGTATTTATCGGGGATTCCCGGACAGTGGGAATGTATGAATATGGTGGACTGGAAGAGACCTCCACATTTTATGCCTCTACCGGACTTACGATTTATAAGATGTTCGATTCGAAAATAGTAGCGGTGCCGGGGCAGAAGAAAAAGATCACGGTGGAAGAGGCACTATCCGAGAAACAGTTTGCCAAGATCTATCTGATGATCGGTATTAACGAGATGGGAACCGGTACGGTGGAATCTTTCATGAAGGCTTACGGGGAGGCAGTACAGCATTTGCAACAGCTGCAGCCCGATGCGGTGATCTACCTGCAGGCGATCATGAAGGTGACCACGGAGCGCTCCGGGCAGGGAGACTATATTACCAATGAGGGCATCGAAGCCAGGAATGAAGAAATCGCGAAGCTGGCGGATGATGAGAAGATATATTACCTGGATGTGAATCCGCTGATCTGTGATGAGACCGGAGGAATGGTGGCATCCTATACTTACGACGGAGTGCACCTGAAGGCCCGGTATATTCCCATCTGGCTGGACTTTTTGAAAGAACATGCAGTGGAATAAATTTTTTCTTGACTGTGGAACGATGAAAAGCTATCATGTAACTAATAAGGTCACATAGGTGTGGGCAGGTAGATGACTATCTGCCTATCTCTATGCGGCAAATATTACAAGTTCACATGTCTATGACACAGGAGGAGAAAAATGAGCGAGAAGACTACACTCGGCGAAAATGGCATTTACGATGCCAGATCCTTGGGCGTGCCCAAGATGCTTCTGCTAGGACTTCAGCACATGTTCGCAATGTTCGGTGCCACGATTCTGGTACCCATGCTGACAGGTCTGGATGTTTCCACAACACTGTTATTTGCAGGTCTGGGAACTTTATTGTTCCATCTGCTGACCAAGAGAAAGGTACCCGCATTCCTGGGTTCTTCCTTTGCATTCTTAGGCGGTTATGCCGCAATCGCACCTATGGCAGACGGTGCGGACAATTCCGCATTGCTTCCTTATGCCTGCTTCGGCGTGGCCTGCTCAGGTCTGCTGTATCTGGTATTATCCCTGTTGATCAAGATCTTCGGTACCGGCAAGGTAATGCGTTTCTTCCCGCCCATCGTAACCGGCCCCATCATCATTGCCATCGGTCTGACCCTGTCCCAGTCCGCTATCAACAACTGTTCCGCAGACTGGCTGATCGCAGTGGTCGCTATTGCACTGGTAGTGATCTGCAATATCTGGGGTAAGGGAATGGTGAAGATTGTTCCGATCATCATCGGCGTTGTTGGTTCTTATGTGTTGGCAGCTATCTTAGGCCGCGTGGATTTCACACCCGTTGCGGAAGCTGCATGGATCGGACTTCCTATCCACTGGAATGAGACCGCTTTCTGGGCACTGTCCGACGGCAACACTTCTTTGTTAATTACTTCCGTGATCACTATTATGCCGATCGCACTGGCTACCATGGTAGAGCATATCGGAGATATCTCCGCTATTTCTTCCACCGTTGGTATCAACTATATCAAGGAGCCCGGATTGCATCGTACGTTGTTAGGTGATGGTCTGGCTACCATTATTGCATCACTGTTCGGTGCTCCTGCGAATACCACTTACGGTGAGAACACCGGTGTACTGTCTCTGACCAAGGTATTCGACCCCAGAGTTATCCGTATTGCAGCAGGCTTCGCTGTACTGTTCTCCTTCTCTCCGAAGGTAGCAGCATTGATCGGCTGTATGCCTACCGCTACCTGCGGTGGTGTATCCCTGGTACTGTACGGTATGATCTCTGCAGTCGGTGTCCGTAACATCGTAGAGACTCAGGTAGACTTTACCAAGAGCCGTAACGTTATCATCGCTGCTCTGATTCTGGTATTGTCCATCGGTATCAACTACAGTGCAGCAGGCGCTATCGCATTCCACATCGGCGAGATCACCATCAGCCTGTCCGGACTGGCAGTAGGTGCGCTGACCGGTATTATCCTGAATGCAGTACTGCCCGGCAAGGACTACAAGTTCGATGAGGACAAGCCCGATGACACCGGCGTATGCTTCGCGGTAAAGGGTCAGGAGAACTAAGACATTTTTGCTGAAAACAGCATAAACTGAACAAAGAAAGTAAGAGAGAGCATCCATGGCAGAAATATAGAGCCATGGATGCTCTCTTTTTCAGTTATATGCCTAACCCTCTGATATCTCCGTGATCACTTGGTCAAGTACTTCAAAATAATTTTCGAAGGTCTTGCGGCAGCATCCGGGATCGTCGATCACGATGCCCTCTGCGCGCAGACCGGTGAGGGCAAACCCCATAGCCATGCGGTGGTCGTCGTAGGTGGCTACGGTACAAGGCTTTGGCGTCCCCGGATAGATGGTGATGCTGTCCTGCGTCTCTTCGCAGTGGATGCCCATACGGGTCAGTTCTGTACAGATGGCATGGATGCGGTCACTCTCCTGGAAACGGATGTGCCCGATGCCTGTGATACAGGTGGGGCTGTCGGCAAACGGTGCGATGGCTGCCAGTGTGATCGCCTGATCGGAACAGGAGGACATGTCCACCGTGATACCATGGAAAGCGGGAGTCTGCGTTCCGGCGTCCGATAAAGCTGAAGGAGGCAGCAGGAGGACTCCCTTTTCCGTATCCTGTGCGGTACATCCCATTTTCTCTAAGATACGCAGGAATTCCACATCTCCCTGCAGACTTTCAAAATGCACATGCTCTACACAGACCGGGATTCCCAGTAACGGTACCATCGCATAGAAATAACAGGCGGCAGAGACATCCGGCTCAATCTGATAATCTAATGCTTTATAATGCTGACCGGCGGGAATACGGAACTGATCCGGCGTGGGACGCTCCACGCAGACTCCGAACTGCTCCATCATCTTCTGCGTCATTTCGATATACGCCATCCCATGGGTACCCTCTACCTGAATCGTAAAATCTTCCGAAGACAAAGTCGAAGCAATCAGCAGCGCACTCAGAAACTGACTGCTGTGCCCGATATCGATGGAGATATGATCCTGTCCGAACCCATGAGCGGTCAGCGTAAAAGGAAAATGCCCATCTTCTCCTTCGCAGCGGACCTCACACCCCAATTCTGCCAGAGAGGACAGAAGCGGATCCATGGGGCGCCTCTTCATCTGCTCTGAAGAATCCATGTGAAAAACACCTTCCGAGACACCTAACGTAGCCGTCAGAAAACGCGCAGCCGTTCCCGCACTTCCCACATTTAACACAGCCTCTTCACAGGGAAGCTTTCCTCCCAGTCCTTCTACCGTGACGATACAACTCTCCTCATCCACCGTCGTCTCAAATCCCAGATCCTGCACACACTTAAGAAAATGCCTCGAATCATCCGAGAACAACACCCCACGCAGCGTGGACTTTCCCTCCGCCAGCATCGCCAGAAGGAGACTGCGGTTCGTGATACTCTTAGAACCCGGTACCTGGACTGAGAGAGGTTCAGTCGTTTTTTTGATATCACTATATATAGTAGGAACGCGGTAAATGTTATTTGCCATGGATTGGTGTTTCCTTCCTGATTAATGAATAACCCAGTAGTCACGACAGCAAGTAAGAATAAGCAGGCCGTAAGCAGACGTCGGTACTTAGC
>ULPY01045963.1_pt1 | contig 13098 bp, 7 predicted proteins | sample 1953951 | NCBI WGS metagenome assembly ULPY01 (sample SAMEA4835641, study PRJEB28245) | human gut metagenome | biome: gut microbiome; material: fecal sample | place: Denmark | collected 2008
AAAAAAGGGGCTGTGAAGAAATGAATCCTCATTTCTTCATAGCCCCTTTTTCTCACTTCTTCTTTCCATCTTCCTTCTTGCGCTTCTGTCTCATGTTCCGTCCCTTGTGTCCGAGCGCTTTATGCTCTTTCTTCTTGGTCGGCTTGTACATGCCGGGCGTCACGACCTTCTTCTTCGGCTTGCCTGCCTTCACGCGGCGGACATTCCCCTTCTCATCATAGCGGGTGATGGTCTCTTCAATGGATTTTTCCAGCTTCCGGAGAAGGAATCCATCCTCCGGCGTCGCATAGGTGATGGCGATCCCCTTCGTACCGGCGCGGCCGGTGCGGCCGATGCGATGGATATAGTATTCGAGATTTCTTGGGATCCCGTAATTGAAGACATGCGTAATGCCTTCGACGTCAAGCCCGCGTGCTGCGATATCGGAGGCAACGAGCACCTGAATGCGTGCTTTCTCAAATTCGCGAATGACCTGATTTCTCTGGCTCTGGCTCATATCCCCATGGATCTCATCCACGATGAAGTCCGTCTCCTCCTGCAGCTTGCCGGCGAGCTCATGCGCTTCCTCACGGGTATTCGTGAAAACGACGGCCATGTACGGATTCATCTCCGTCAGATGACGGACGAGGAGCTTGAACTTGCGCGGGAGAGTCGTCTCATAGATGCGCTGCTCGACCGTCGACGCAGTCGCTTTTTCTGCGACATCAAGGAAGGCCGGGTGGTGCATATACTTTCTGGCGAGGCGCTTCGCATCGTCAGGCATCGTCGCAGAGAAGAGCAGGAGCTGGCGCTTCTTCGGCGTCTCATCGATCAGGGCTTCGATATCTTCGCGGAACCCATTCGCCAGCATCTGGTCGGCTTCATCCAGGATGACCGTCTTCACATTCGAAAGGTCGAGGCTCTTTCTGCGGATATGATCCAGAAGGCGCCCGGGTGTCCCGATGATGACATGCGGATCACGCTTCAGCTTCTGCAACTGGTTCTCGATCGTGCGTCCGCCGATGATATCTGCTCCATCCACACCGCACTCGATGGCAAAGGGACGCATCACGTCAAAGACCTGCTTGGCAAGTTCGCGGGTCGGTGTCATGATAAGCACCTGCGTCATGGCTTTGTCTGTTTCTACGCGCTGAATGACCGGCAGCAGATAGGCCAGTGTCTTCCCTGTCCCGGTCTGCGAACGGCCGATCAGATCACGTCCCTTGAAAGCGTTTGGGATCGCGGACATCTGGATGGGCGTCGGGGTCTTGATCCCCTGTGTTTTCAAAAGTTTCGTCAGCGTCTCATTCACGCCGAGCGCAGCAAATACGTTCATAGGTCCTCCTGTAAATGGGTTGGTTGTATGGAAATGCGTAATGTAAGGTTTATGGTTTGAGGGTTCAGGGTTAGCCCATGGGGCGGATCGCCCCTTGATTGCGTTTGAAAACCTCGATGGAATTAAAAATGAGAAATGGTGGTGCCATGAACTGGCATGCCAGTCACTAGTCACTTGCGACTCCTAATCCCTAGCTACCAATCCCTAGTCACCAGCAGCCCCTTTTCTTATTGATTCTTCCCCAGCACCACGCCGAGGTTTTTATATCCCGCTGCCCCATTGAGCTCTTCCTTCGCAGCCGCATTCACCAGATCATCGATGGCATATAGGAGCGGCGCTTTGCCTTCGTCGGGGGTGAAAAGCATCAGGATATCGAGTCCCTCACTTCCGGGGAAGAAATAGGAGCGGCAGTACATGGGGAGCTTCATCCCCTCCACATTGTATGTAATCAGCCCGCCTGCGGTATAGACATAGGCCTCATCGACATCCAGACGGCGGAAAGGCTCCAGCGAAGAAAGCTCTACCTTGATCGAAGAATCCGCAGCGGGGCCGATGGCATTGCGAGCCAGACTCAGTACCGTCTCTTCGATCCCCTTCCGAAGAGGGGATGCCGGATTTAAGAGCGCGCGGTTCATCTGTGTCAGCCGGCGCCAGACATGTTCATCACGATTCATCTTGAAATACGGCTTTAGCGCTTCTGCCATCTCGACAGGGAGCAGCGCGCGAATGATATAGCCGGATGAGAAGCTCTGCTGTTTTTCCAATGTATACTGCAGCTGTCCCATCTGATAAGGAATGTCTTTCTCCATAAAATGGAGTGTCTGCGTCCCCGCTGCCTCCCGGTAGGTGAAGCCTTTGGGAAGCGAAGCAGCCGCGACGGCATTCATATCATACGCTTCTCCCCCCGCAGAGATCCCGCAGGCCAGTGCTAGCGCGAGAAGCAAACATTTCCATTTCATGGGAAATCCCCTTTCAAAAGTAAATGCAGCGGTGAAAAAATTTACGATGTCCTATCGGGATGGAGAGCGCATCATAAAGCGGAAGCGCCGTGCATTTTGAAATCATCGCACCCTTTTACTGCTATCTCATCTCTTCATCCGATAGAATCCATACAGCAGGAGATCCGACAGCTGTTCGGCCGCCGCGTGGCTGCCATTCACCTCGATCAGATAGTACTTATCCCCCGCTTTCAAAAGATTGGCAGAGATCCAGAGGGGAAACGACAAGCCCTTTTCATTCGTCAGGATGACCTTCGCCTCCTGTCCCCAGCGGTAGGTACCGTCTTCATTTTTGAAAGCACGCCAGGGGACGAATCTCAAGATCTTCACGTGCATAGATGGACCTTTTGTCTCAGAGAGCACCTGATCCACCAATGCCTGGAACTCCGATGTCTGGATCTTCGGCATTCCAAAGAGAGAGGTCGGACGCTTGGCATCCTCAAGGAAAGCCGTAGACCAGAAACGTGCCGCCTTCGGATACCCCTCATGGAAGAAATCCTTCTCCGTCCCCGAGATGACATAGATGCCCGCGCTGTATGTCCCGCGCACATCTGTCTTGCGTATCTGGTACATGTGCATCGAATCATAGGGATACGGCGCTTTCTCCGGATACAGCTGCATGCCTGGCGGTACCGTCAGGATCGACCACATCGCAGCACGCGCCGATCTCCCATAATTTTTCCGATGTGTCCCTTCGATCATGAACCGCGAGAGCTCTGACCCGCCGCCATCCGTGACCGTCACGTCCTTGGGAAATGGCAGGCGGCCGAGCCCATCGATCACAAGATCCTCCGCGGAAGACAGCAGGAAGCCGCCAAAGACAAGCGCCGCGGAAAGCGCGAGTGGAAACAGTTTTTTTATCATGGCGTCTCCTTGAAAAAAGTACAGAGTGAACCCAGGGGGCATGCCGTCCCTTGACTACGATTGAAAGCTCTGCTCGAATGAGGAATGAAGTTGGCGGCTTCGCCGCAGTATAAAGGCGGGCGATACTCGAAGGTGAGTGGGTAGCAGGTTTTCCGTTTGGTAGTTCCAAACAATGATCGCCTGACCACGAATGACAAAGATTTCTCGCTGCTCTGAAAATGACGATAAGAGTCTGACGTCTCCTAGTCGCCAGTCACTATCATATCTATTCTATTGTAGAGAATCTCGAAGGAATTCGCAAGAGGAAAGCACGTAAGCTGCGGCAAGTGGCTGCCCGGCAAATACGCCGGATTGTGCGGAATCCCCCTCTCTAGCCTTCCCCATGGGGAAGGCCGGCGATACGAGGCGAGTGCGTATCGTCCACTCTGAGCGCTTTTTTATGATGCGCTTCACCATCCCCGCCGCGCATGGAGGGCCAAAAGCCATTCATGCAAAAAGGCGATGTGAAATAACGATCATCTCATTTTCGCGTTCAATCTGCCGCGGGGGGCTTGCAGCTCTCATAGGAGTGACCGGGAAACCTTATCCCAGCTGTCTTTCATGCCATAGTCACCCTATCCGCCCCTGCGGGGCACCTTCCCCTAGAGGGGAAGGCTGCGATACGAGAATATCATCTTCTAAAAAAAGGCGGCGAAGCCGCCACGAGAGCCCTGAACCTTGAACCCTGAACCAAATGAAAACAAAGTAAAAAGGAGCTGTGAAGAAATGAGGATTCATTTCTTCACAGCTCCTTTGTCTATACCTGATGCATCAATTATTCCGCATCGGATCCGGTTTCGAAGGATTCACCCTTATGGATGACATTCAGCTTGCGGTAGCGGGACATGCCTGTACCGGCCGGGATGAGTTTGCCGATGATGACATTTTCCTTGAGGCCGAGGAGCGGATCTTCCTTGCCTTTGATCGCTGCTTCAGTGAGGACACGGGTGGTTTCCTGGAAGGAAGCGGCAGAGAGGAAAGAGTCGGTCGCAAGAGCTGCCTTGGTGGTACCGAGGAGCAGGTTTTCGCCGACGGCTCTTTCTTTGCCTTCGTCGTCAAGACGCTGGTTCATCGCACGGAATGCGACGATGTCGACAGTCTCGCCCGGGAGCCAGCCGGAGCCGCCCGGTTCGGTGATCTTGATCTTACGCAGCATCTGATGGACGATGATCTCGATGTGTTTATCGTTGATCTCTACGCCCTGGCTGCGGTAAACCTTCTGGACTTCCTTGACGATATAGTTCTGGGTTGCCTGTACGCCGAGGACATCAAGGATATCGTGCGGGTTGATGTTACCTTCAAAGAGGCGGGTGCCGGCTTTGATAAATTCGCCATTTGTGACGGAGATCTTCTTCGCTACCGGGATCTTTTCGCTTTCCGGGGCGATTTCCGGATCATTGCTGGTGATGGTAATGATCTTGACATTCGGGTTATCTTCCGCACTGGTGATGGAAACCGTGCCGTCGATACGGGAAATGATCGCATTGCCCTTTGGCTTGCGGGCTTCGAACAATTCTTCGACTCGTGGAAGACCCTGTGTGATATCTTCTGCAGAAGCAACGCCGCCGGTATGGAAGGTACGCATGGTCAGCTGGGTACCCGGTTCGCCGATGGACTGTGCAGCGATGATGCCGACTGCTTCGCCGATCTCTACGTGACGGCCAGTTGCCAGATTTCTGCCATAGCACTTCGCGCAGACGCCGTGAGCGGAGTGGCAGGTAAGGATGGAACGAACCTTCAGCTTATCGTAGTATTTCTGGATTTCTTCTGCCTGGGCATCGGAAATTTCTTCATTCTTCTTTGCGATGACTTCGCCGGTGGTCGGGTTCACGACATCTTCCAGCGGGCAGCGGCCTGCGATACGGTCAGCCAGAGACTCGATCGGCTGGCCTTTTTCTTCGATGAGGGAGACTTCGACGCCTTCCGCTTCATCCATACGGACTTTGAGCACCGGGATATCGGAAACAAGGATCTTCTCTGCGACATCGCTGTCGATGACGGTGCCTGCCGGGAAGAGGACATTGCCCTGGCGGTCATAGGCATCTTCTTCGAGTTTCTTGCCTGCGAAGTGGACCGTCAGATGATGGTGCATAGCGCGGTTGTATTCAGCTACAGCATCCTGGGTGCCGAGATCAAAGGTCTTAGGCTCTGCGGCTTCGATGCCGTCAGCGGTCGGGATGATGACGGAAATATGTTCTACGAGGTGACGGTTCAGCAGGGTCACATCATCCGCATCGAGGGTCTTGCCCTTGACGAGGAGGATATCTCCATTTCTGCGGTCGAGGACATCTTCATCCAGAACTGCGCCGAGGAGCGTCTGCTTGAGACCCATGATGGTCTTCTTGACTTCCGGCTGAGAGGCGATGAGGCTCTGTTCTCTGTCGAAATTCAGGACCTGTACATCGCAGTCTTCTTCGCGAACGATGACGTCCTGGGAAACGTCGACCAGACGACGAGTAAGGTAACCGGAGTCTGCGGTACGGAGTGCGGTATCGGCAAGACCCTTACGAGCGCCGTGGGAAGAGGTAAAGTAATCGAGGACGGTGAGACCTTCACGGAAGTTTGCCTTTACAGGGAGTTCGACCGTCTTACCGGAGGTATCGGCGATCAGGCCGCGCATGCCGGCCAGCTGACGGATCTGGTTATCGTTACCACGGGCGCCGGACTGGGCCATCATGGTCAGCGGGTTGAACTTCACCATGGAGCTCTTCATCGCAGCACCGACTTCGTCGGTCTTCTTGCTCCATACTTCGACGACTCTTCTGTATCTTTCGTCATCGGTCATGAGGCCGCGGCGGAAGAAGCGTTTGATCTGTTCGACTTTTTCATCGCCGTCTTCCAGGATCTTATCCTTTTCCGGTGGTACAGCGACATCATAAATGCCGATGGAAATACCAGAGATCAAAGCGTAGTGGAAGCCGAGGGCCTTCACGGAGTCGAGCAGGTCGCCGGTCGCCTTGAATCCAAGTTTCTTGAAGCAGTCATTGACGAGCTTGCCCATCTGCTTCTTGCCGATGGTAACGCCGAGACCATTGTTTTCGACGGTATAGGTATTGCCGTTTTCATCAAGGCGCTTTTCATGACGCTTGTAGAAGAAACGCAGTTCCCTCGGGATCGCATAGTTGAAGATCAAGCGGCCCGGGGTGGTGATGACAAGATCATCATCAGATTCATTGAATCCATCCGGACGATCTTCCTTCGGGATGAAGACCTTGATGAAATCATGGATCTTGATCTGATGCAGGTTGTAAGCCAGCATGACTTCGTCATAGCCGGTGTAAGCGCGAAGCTTGGAGGTGTCCATCTCGTCTTCGGCTTTCTTCCACTGCTTCATGACATCGAATTTCGCCTTCGGATTTTCTTTCTTTTCTTCATCGGTGAAATCGACCTTCGTATCGTTGGCGGTCTGTACGATGGTGAGGTAGTAAGAGCCGAGGATCATATCCTGCGAAGGAATAGCGACTGGCTTGCCGTCCTTTGTGGACAGGATGTTATTGATGGAGAGCATCAGGGTACGTGCTTCAGCCTGTGCTTCGACGGACAGCGGCAGATGGCAGGCCATCTGGTCACCGTCGAAGTCGGCGTTGTAGCCTGGGCATACGAGCGGATGCAGCTTGATCGCGCGGCCTTCCCAGAGAATCGGTTCAAAAGCCTGGATACCGAGTCTGTGCAGTGTCGGTGCGCGGTTCAGGAGGACCGGGTGTTCTTTGATGACATCGCCAAGGACTTCCCAGACTTCCGGAGCGAGCTTATCGACCTTCTTGCGTGCCGCTTTGAGGTTGCTTGCGACGCCTCTTTTGATGAGTTCATGCATGATGAACGGTTTGAAGAGTTCGATCGCCATTTCCTTCGGCAGGCCGCACTGGTACATTTTGAGTTCCGGGCCGACGACGATAACGGAACGGCCGGAGTAGTCGACACGTTTACCAAGGAGGTTCTGACGGAAACGTCCCTGCTTGCCCTTCAGCATATCGGAAAGGGATTTCAGCGGACGGTTACCCGGGCCGGAGACGGCGCGTCCGCGACGGCCGTTATCGATCAGGGCATCGACAGCTTCCTGCAGCATACGTTTTTCGTTTCTGATGATGATTTCCGGAGCACCAAGTTCCAGAAGTCTCTTCAGACGGTTGTTTCTATTGATGACGCGGCGATAGAGGTCATTCAGGTCGGAGGTGGCGAAACGGCCGCCATCGAGCTGGACCATCGGACGCAGATCTGGGGGAATGACCGGCAGGACAGAGAGGATCATCCATTCCGGCTTGTTGCCGGAGTGCAGAAAGGCTTCGACTTCTTCGAGGCGACGGATGCATCTGACCTTGCGCTGGCCGCTGCCTTCTTCGATCTCTTTCTGCAGTGCTTTTTCCAGCTTCGGCAGATCGAGCTCCTTCAGCAGATACTGGATCGCTTCTGCGCCCATCTGGGCTTTGAATGCTTTCTTGCCATAGGTAGCTACGGCATCCTGATATTCCTGTTCATTCAGGACCTGGCACTTAGACAGGTTCGTATCGCCCGGATCGAGGACGATATAAGCAGCAAAGTAGAGGACTCTTTCGAGCTGGCGAGGAGAGATCTCAAGGATAAGACCGATACGGGACGGTGTACCCTTGAAGTACCAGATATGGGAAACCGGGCAGGCCAGAGAAATATGGCCCATGCGTTCACGGCGGACTTTGGAGGAGGTGACTTCGACACCGCACTTATCGCAGATGGTGCCTCTGTAACGCATCTTTTTGTACTTGCCGCATTTGCATTCCCAGTCTTTGGTCGGTCCGAAAATCTTTTCACAGAAGAGGCCGTCGGTTTCTGCCTTCAGGGTTCTGTAATTGATGGTTTCCGGCTTCGTCACTTCCCCGTGAGACCATTCAAGGATCTTTTCCGGAGAAGCGATACCGATCTTCATGGAATCAAATTCATTTACATCTAACAATTGATTAGCGCTCCTTTCCGGAATCAGTCATCCTGGCTGTCATTCGTAAAGCCAAGTTCTGTATCAAGATCAGTTTCACCAAAGCCGGCTTCTACGGGAGCCTGTGCATTGGCTTCTGCTTCGAGTGTATCATTGAAGGATGCGACATCATCGCCGGCGTTTTCGATAACGCCATTCATGTGGCTTTCCATGTCGTTTCTGGAATCGGAAACGGCATCATCACCTTCCATGGCTTCTTTCAGTTCATCCTTATGCCATGGCTGTCCGCCGCCGTAGCCCTGCTCCAGATCGCTTTCATCGAGCTCTTTCAGGACGACTTCATCGCCATTTTCATTCAGGATACGGACGTCGAGACCGATGGACTGGAGTTCCTTCATGAGGACCTTGAAGGATTCCGGTACGCCCGGACTCGGGATGTTTTCGCCCTTGACGATCTTTTCATAGGCTTTGACACGGCCGATGACATCATCGGACTTCACAGTCAGGATTTCCTGCAGCGTGTAAGCCGCGCCGTAGGCTTCGAGAGCCCAGACTTCCATTTCACCGAAACGCTGGCCGCCGAACTGTGCCTTGCCGCCCAGCGGCTGCTGGGTAACGAGGGAGTATGGGCCGGTGGAGCGGGCATGGATCTTATCATCGACGAGATGATGGAGCTTTAACATGTATTTCCAGCCGATGGTGACCTGATTGTCCAGTTTTTCACCGGTACGGCCATCATAGAGGTCCGTCTTCGCACCGGCCGGGAGGCCTGCTGCCTTCAGTGTAGCTGCAAGGTCTTCATCTCGGCAGCCGTCGAAGACCGGGGTCGCGATATGGATGCCGGACTCGGTCGGTTCAGGCATGCCGTATTTTTCGAAATCATAGCCGCAGTCGATGAGGCGCTGCTTCATTTCTTCGTACTTCGGAGAGCCGACACCGGCAGCCATCGCCGCATGGATCTCTTCGCCGAGCATGTGGCAGGCCCAGGAAAGATGGATTTCCAGGATCTGGCCGATGTTCATTCGGGACGGTACGCCCAGTGGGTTCAGTACCAGATCGACCGGACGGCCATCCGGGGTGAACGGCATATCTTCGACAGGCATGATGCGGGAGCATACGCACTTGTTGCCGTGACGGCCTGCCATCTTATCGCCTTCACGGATCTTACGTTTCTGCGCGATGTAGACACGGACGAGCTTGTTCACGCCCGGTGCCAGCTCATCACCGTTTTCACGGGTGAAGACTTTGACATCGACGACTTTGCCGAATTCGCCGTGCGGCACACGCAGGGAGGTATCACGGACTTCTCTTTCTTTGTCACCGAAGATCGCACGCAGCAGTCGTTCTTCCGGCGTCAGCTCCGTCTCGCCCTTCGGGGTGACCTTACCGACCAGGATATCGCCAGGACGGACGTCAGCGCCGACCATGATGATACCGTTTTCATCGAGATATTTGACAGCATCTTCCGAAACAGAAGACAGCTGACGGGTGATCTCTTCCTCGCCCAGCTTCGTGTCGCGGGCGTCGCATTCATATTCTTCGATATGAATGGAGGTGTACAGGTCATCCTTGCAGAGACGTTCGGAGATCAGAACGGCGTCTTCATGGTTGTACCCTTCCCAGGATACGAAAGCTACGAGTACATTGTGGCCGAGAGCCAGCTCGCCGCCATCGGTCGCCATGCCGTCTGCCAGTGTGTCTCCCGCTTCTACGCGGTCGCCCTTGGATACGATTGGGTGCTGGTTGATGCAGGTGGACTGGTTGGAACGCATGAATTTGATGATGTCGTAGGTGTCAAGCTCGCCATTCTCTGCGCGAACGATGATCTGGCGACCCGTGACTCTTTCGACAGTGCCGGCACGCTTAGCGAGGATGCAGACACCGGAGTCCTGACCAGCGACCCATTCCATGCCGGTGCCGACGAGCGGTGCTTCCGGACGCAGGAGCGGTACAGCCTGACGCTGCATGTTCGCACCCATCAGAGCTCGGTTCGTATCATCGTGTTCGAGGAATGGAATGAGGGAGGTACCGATGGAGACGACCTGCTTCGGGGATACGTCCATCAGCACGACTTCATCCGGTTCCGCTTCGAGTACGTCCGGGCCGCGGCGGCTCGCTACATTCTTATGAACGAAATGACCTTCTGCATCGAGCGGTTCGCTCGCCTGTGCGATGATCTTATCTTCTTCGATATCAGCGGTGACATATTCACACTTATCAGTGACAGTGTGGGTCTTTTCATCGATCAGACGGTACGGTGTCTCGATGAGGCCGTACTTGTTGATGACGCCGTAGTTGGACAGAGAGGAGATCAAGCCGATGTTCGGACCTTCAGGGGTTTCTACCGGGCACATACGTCCATAGTGGGAGTAATGTACGTCGCGGACTTCGAAGCCTGCACGTTCACGGGAAAGACCGCCAGGTCCCAGAGCGGAAAGACGACGCTTATGCGTGAGTTCTGCCAGCGGGTTCGTCTGGTCCATGAACTGAGACAGCTGGGAGCTGCCGAAGAATTCCTTGATAGCAGCTACGACCGGGCGGATATTGACGAGCGCCTGTACGCTCATCTTATCCTGGTCCTGGGTGGTCATTCTCTCGCGAACCACTCTTTCCATACGGGTGAGACCGATACGGAACTGGTTCTGCAGGAGCTCACCGACGCAGCGGACGCGGCGGTTGCCCAGATGGTCGATGTCATCACTCTTGCCATAGCCCTGCATCATGTTCAGGAGATAATCAACGCAGGCGATGATATCGCAGATCTCCAGTGTGCGGTAATTGTCTTCGCGGTTGCCGGAAGAGCAGATCACCTTGACCGGAGTGCCATCATCCTTCTGTGTCATGACTTCGACCTGATCAAAGGAAGAGAATACGCCGCTTTCTTCGATCCTTGCGATCGCTTCTTCATCGATGATGCTGTTGCCTTCGATGACCACTTCACCCGTTTCCATATTGACGATCGGGCCTTCGGTCTTGTGACCGAGGAGACGGTTCTTCCATGCCAGCTTCTTATTCAGTTTGTAACGGCCGACCTTCGCGAGATCATAGCGGCGCGGGTCGAAGAAGAAATTATGGAGAAGGGTCGTACCACTGTCTTCGGTGGCCGGTTCGCCCGGACGGAGCTTGTGATAGATCTCGATCAGAGCGGACTTTCTGTCTGTGGTGCTGTCTTTTTCCAGCGTCTTTTCGATATGGATATCATGATCGAAAAGCTCCAGGATCTCTTCATTGGAAGAGTAGCCCAGCGCACGGATGAGGACAGTGACCGGCATCTTACGGTTACGATCGATACGGACGGAGACGGAGCCGGCCGGATCCGATTCCAGCTCGATCCACGCGCCACGATTCGGGATCAGCTGCGCGGTATAGATCTCCTTGTCAAAAGCATCTCTTTCGCGCTTGTAGTATACGCCAGGGGAACGAACCAGCTGGGATACGATGACACGCTCGGCGCCATTGATGATGAATGTGCCCGTGTCCGTCATGACAGGGAAATCCCCCATGAACAGATCGTGCTCTTTCAGCTCGCCGGTTTCCTTGTTTTCCAGACGCGTCTTCACGTACAGCGGAGCGGAGTAGTTCACATCCTTCGCCTTGCACTGTTCGATATTGTACTTGCCTTTGCCGAAATAGAAATCGCCAAAGTGCAGCGCCCATTTCTTAGCGCTGTCCTCGATAGGAGAAATATCTGCGAAAACATCCTTCAGCCCTTCCTTGCAGAACCATTCATACGACTTCGTCTGCAGATCGAGCAAATGGGGCATCTTCAGTACTTCCTGCGATCTGGCATAGGTGTATCTCTTTTTCTTCCCTACCACGACAGGTCTGAACATCTTGCTGTTCGGCATTCCTTGCCTCACCCTTTCATAAAAAAAACATGGCTTTCTTCCTCCCGGAAAAAAGAAGCAGGAAATCGAACCAATCATCGAATCCCTGCCTGCCTCCGGAAGCATTACACAACCTTATTATATATACTCTACTAAAAGAACCGTTGCGAATAAAGATTATATCATACAAAGTCAATATCCGCAACATTTTCCGCGAAAGCCCACATAAAGATTTCTTCTATAATGCATATCGTTCATTTTCTTTTATAGAAATTATCATACGCTATATAAAAGTTTTTATGCGTCAATTTTCCTATTGACTTTTTCAGGATCTTAGTTCCGGCTTATTCTAGCATTGTGCTTTGAAAAATGCAAGGGGACCAGCGTCCAGTGAGCGATGACGATTCGCTAAGAAAAGGCGCTGATCTTCACGGAGGAGTGTTTCCGGAAAAGCCCCTCTCATCTAATTTGCTCACCGATACCCCGAGTAAACATTCGCATTTCATATTGGTAAATTAAAAACGGAAAGCGCATAATGAATGAAACGATTCCCCCGTCACTTCACAACAAGGAGGTCCCATGGAAAAAGAAAAGAGAACGATCAAGAAAAGAAAAGGCTTCATGCTTTTAGAGCTCATCATCGTAGTCGCGATCATCGGCATTCTTGCCGCTGTCGCCATTCCGAACTTCGTCGGCATGACCGACGAAGCGAAGGTCGCCAAGATCCAGTCCGATCTTTCCACCATCGGCACCGCCATGGAAGTCTACCACGTCAAGAAAGGCGGCACCTACCCCACCGACCTCTCCACTCTCGCAGGCGATAACGGCTATCTGAAAAAAGTCCCCGAACCGCCCACGGGTGCCGGTGCTTATACCGTAGGAAGCAAAGGCGAAGTCACCTGCACCTTTAATGGCGTCACCTACTCCTCCTTCGGCACATCGACGGGAAGTGCAGACAGCAATACAGGGAAATAATCTACAGGAAACGCCGATGAAATCATGATCAGATAATCAACAATCCCGCAGCACACAAAAAGCGCACCTCTTCCAAGAGGCGCGCTTTTTGTGTGCTTACCGAAAGTTTCCCCTATACGCCACGAGCTGCTCTCCCGTATCGTCATCCTGAGCGGACGAAAACGCTCTATGTGT
>ULPY01037275.1_pt1 | contig 13072 bp, 8 predicted proteins | sample 1953951 | NCBI WGS metagenome assembly ULPY01 (sample SAMEA4835641, study PRJEB28245) | human gut metagenome | biome: gut microbiome; material: fecal sample | place: Denmark | collected 2008
TTCCCACAATGTGCCAGTCCAACATAACACACTTCTCCGGTCATCTCTGCGTCATATTGTTTTTCCTTTATCTGTTCCAGTGCCTTTTCTGCAAGCTTTTCTAAATCGTCTTTTTCATCTTTGGTATACTTGAATTCCAAAATTAAATTTGGATATCTGTCATGTTTTGCATAAAGACAGATATCACTTCTGCCTTCTCCGGTTTCCCGATTACTTTTGATATCATAATCCTTTCTAAGAAATGCACACATTCCAAGCGTCATCATATGGTAACTATTCTCATCTTTCAAATCATGATAAGATGGCAATTCCAAAAGAACTCTCTGATACTCTTCTGCAAAACGTTCCATATCCTTTCTTTTAAGAGCATTTAACATCTTTTCCATATGTCTCTCATCGATTTTCAGATGACATGCTGTTAATTCTTTGAACACTTTCCACACTTCCAGATTAGGAACCCGAAGTCGGTAATAGTCCTCTTCGATTTCTTTTGTAATTGTTACAATTCCGGCATTTACAAGAAGTCCCCATAGATTTGCTTCGTCCATTTTTTCATAATAAGCCATTGAAAAATCTACTGTCACTTCTACTTCACCTTCTGTGACCAAGGCCTCATATTCTTTCTCAAAAGACCTTCCCTGTACTTCAAGTGCATTACGTAAAATACTGTTTTCGCTTGTATTAACCCAATAAGAATCCATCCTTCTTCTTGCCGCATAACACGATATTGACCATGGATTATATACATCTGTACTGCCAAAATGATATCCATCGTACATCTTTTTCAGCTCATCTGAAAATTCTGCTTTACAATAAGCAAGCAGCTCTTTTACTTCTTGCTCTGTAAAACCAAAACAGTCATCATAATCTTCGTCCTGCACTGTGCAGACAACTAAATTATTGAGACCCGAAAATATATTTTCCTTCGCAATTCTCTGAATCCCTGTCAGAATTGCCTTTTGAAGATAATCGTTGCCTTTCAGGGACGTTGCCAGAAAACGATTCAACATGGCTCTTACTTCATCATAATATCCTTCTGAATTTGCAGACATAAACGGAGTATCATATTCATCTAACAGCAAAAATACTTTTTCTCCATAATACGTACTCAGTGCCTGACAAAGAACAGCAATTGAACGAATTACATGATTTTCTATTTCTTTTCCGATGCTTTCCTGACATAAACTATTATAAATCATATTGAATTCTTTCACCTGGAATTCTGACATTCTTCCATCATTAACCATCTGATAAAAGCGCTCATACTCCGCACGTACAGTATCTTTCAATGCATAACACAAAGATTCTGCATCCCCCGCTTTCACGTTAAGGAAAGACAAAAATACAACAGGATATCGATTGAGCTCCTTGTAGTGGACAGATTTTGTAATCTTTGTTCCACAAAATAAATCGGAGGAATCTTTTGTGCAGTCAAGAAATTCTGCCAACATTGACATATTAAGTGTCTTACCGAACCTTCTCGGTCTTGTAATTAATGTAATCTGATACCAGGATTCTAAAAACTGTTCAATAAACTGTGTTTTGTCCACATAATAGGCTTGTTTTTCACGCAAATCACGAAAGTCCTGTACTCCTATTGCAAGTTTAGGTTTTTCCTCTTGTATCCCAGATACATTGTACAGCATGCTATCTTCCTTTACCACGTCACAACTTGCAACATAAGTTGGTTTTCTTCCAAATAATTCATCTAAGGAACAGGCTAACACCTCACTTATTCGTTCCAGCACTTCAAAGTCCGGTGTCCGGTTTCCATTCTCATAATTGGTATAAGTCGATCTGGAAATCCCCAGTTTTTCTGCCATCTGCGCCTGAGTGTAGACCCGGGATTTACGTAATTTTGTCAAATACTCGTTAAATTTTGTTTTCATAGAATCACCGCTTTTTTTCTTTTAGTATACGCTTTTATGTTTCATTTTGCAACATTCTTTTTTATTTATATACAAAGAAGGACAGAAAGGTTTCGTTTTGTTAACCTTTCTGTCCTTTTTAAATAGTTGCTATCTTATTTTCCTTACAGCATAGCTCCGAAATCTGTTACGATTGCCTGTCCTGTAATTGCCTTTGATTCATCGCTTGCAAAGAACAGGATTACATTTGCTACATCTTCTGCTGTACAAGATGGTGTTCTAAGATTACTGTGTGTTGACATTGCACCGATCATATCCGGGTCAAGTGCTGCCGGATTTGTTCCTGATGTCATTGGTGTAATGATATTTCCCGGGCAGATTGCATTACAACGGATTCCTGTTGCCTGGAAACGAAGTGCTGTATGCTTTGTCACTCCTACGATTGCTGCTTTAGATGCTACATAAGCAGCTCCGCCACATCCTTTCACTCCAGCGATAGAAGCAACATTTACGATAGATGCTCCTGCCTGCATCTTCTGTGATGCAGCACGCATGCAACGCATAGTTCCTTTTTCGTTCATCTCTACGATACGATCAAGATCTTCGTCTGAGAATCGATCGATTGGTTTCAGTCCTTCCTCAAGAATTCCTGCATTATTCACAAGAATGTCTACCTTGCCATATTTCTCAATCACGAGATCCATCAGTCGCTCCGGATCTCCCTTCTTTGAGATATCTGTTGAAACAGCGAAAACTTCTCCTCCTGCTGCCTTAATCTCTTCTGCTACTTTCTCCAGTGCAGCCTCTCTTCTCGCTGTGATAACAACAGTTGCGCCCTCTTTGGCGAACATCTTTGCTGTTGCTTCTCCAACTCCTGAGTTACCTCCTGTAATAATAGCTACTTTACCTTTCAAACGATCCATTTCAAAGATCCTCCTTTGTTGTTATAGGTAAAATTATACAATTCTTCTTTCAGTATTTCAATCTTTTTATCTATATTTTACATTTTGTTTTATGCTTTATATTTCATCCAAACAAATTCATAGCCTTTCAAAACTGGATCTTTCACTTCTACAATTTCACCATTCACCAGATTTCTGAAAATGCCTTCTTCCTGCATCCACGCAGTCTGTTCACTTTCGCTGAAATTAAACAGTGCAATAAATCGTTCTCCCTTATACTCTCTGAGGATTCCTAAAATACTGTCATTGTGAACATCATATGTATATACTTCTGCTTCCTGGGAAAAGACATTTTCCTGTCTTCGGATCTGTTCCAATCGGTTCAACATCTGGAACAATTGTCCCTGTACAGTAGAAAGATCTTTTCTCTTATCCGCGAGTTCCCACAGGAATGCTCCTCTGTGGAGATAACGTGAATCAGATGCTTTTTCAGCATCATCTTTATAACTATAATCATTTACCTGTCCTAACTCATCACCACTGTAAAGCATCGGAATTCCCGACTGTGTCAACATGTAAGCGTGGAGCATGAGATCTTCTTGAATTGCCACCTGCATTTTTTCTGCATTTCCTTCAAATCCCGCTGCTTCAATTCCGCACATGGATGCTGTTGTTCCACAAAATCGTGCATCTTGAGTTACAGGATCATCGTTATATAACTCTCCACGGCTGATGCTGCCTGCTATCTTTCCGGTGAAATAATCATTCAGATAACGCTTATGAGAAGGCTCTTCCATTCCCCATTGTTTCATTGTATCAAAATCAAGCCCCCACCCGATATCATCGTGACAACGAAGGTAATTCAAAAATGTATATTGCTTTGGCAGACGGCTAACTATATCCATCTGTTTCTTCAAAAGCCGGATGTCTCTTGTCGCAATACTATTCCAGGTCGTCGCCATTGTTGTCACATTATAGAGCATATGACATTCCGGTTTTTCAACTGTACCAAAGTACGGCACCACCTTTTCCGGCTCCATAACCACTTCGCCAAGAAGTATCACGCTCGGGCAGACAATTTCTGCAATCATACGCATCATTCTGACAATCGTATGTACTTCTTTCAGATTCCTGCAGCTTGTTCCTAACTCTTTCCAGATGTAAGGAACTGCATCGATACGGATAATATCCATTCCCTGATTCGCAAGAAAAAGAAAGTTATACATCATTTCATTAAATACTCTTGGATTACGGTAATTTAAATCCCACTGATATGGATAAAACGTCGTAAGCACATAATGTCCGATTTCCGGAAGCCATGTAAAATTTCCCGGTGCAGTTGTAGGAAATACCTGTGGAACAGTTTCTTCGTATCTTGCCGGAATATCACCGTTATCATAGAAGAAATAACGGCTCATGTATTCTCCTTCGCCTGCTCGTGCACGTTTTGCCCACTCATGTTCCTCAGAAGTATGATTCATCACGAAATCCATGCATACATTCATACCATTTTCATGACATTTTTCTGTCAATCTGGCAAGATCTTTCATTGTACCGAGATCTGGTCTTACTTTCCGAAAATCTGCCACTGCATATCCACCGTCTGATTTTCCTTTCGGAGTATCCAGAAAAGGCATAAGATGAAGACAATTTACATTACACTCTTTCAGATAAGCTAACTTTTTTTCTACACCTTTCAGATTACCGGCAAAGTTGTCAATGTACAACATCATGCCAAGCATTTCTTTTTCCTTAAACCAGTCAGGATTCTTTTCTTTCTTAATATCTCTTTTTTTCAACTCTGTGCTACGCTTCAAGTAGTAATCATGCATCTGCTCACAAAGTTCTGCATACATTGCATCATTTCCATACAACTCCATGTAAAGCCAGCGTAATTCATCCTGATGTTTTTCCATACGCTGTGCAAAGATTTTTTCTGTATTATTCACATTCTTCACCATTTTCTGTTCCATCGTCAACCAATTTATTTTACTCTTTCACAAAACAATACTGATATGCCTGATATTCGCCCGGCTCTATCGGAAGCGGCATGCCGCCATACATAAGTGCAGCTCCGGTGTATCTTTTTCCACTCTTTTCTTCTCGATATATAGCTGTTTCTTCAAGCCCTTGAAGTTTTACATAATTTACTGTCATATTTCCATGAATCACCTGCATAACTATATTTAAAAGAACTTTACTTTGTTCTTTCTCATCTGTATGCACAAACTCCCATGCGCAGATTTCTTCTGTTGTCGGATTTGAGAGACGATAGTACAATCCGTTTTGAATGATCGGCGCATAGCTCTTATATTCTGCGATTTGCTCTCTGATCTCCTGCTTTTCTTCTTCAGAAAGTTTCATAAGATTCAGCTCGTATCCAAAAGTTCCGGACATTGCAACAACACCTCTTGTATGAAGTGGGGTCTTTCTTCCTGTCTGATGATTCGGCACTGCTGACACGTGAGAACCTACTACCGATACCGGATAACCAAAGGATGTTCCATACTGGATCCGTAATCTGTCAATTGCATCCGTATTATCACTACACCAGATCTGCGGAGTGTAATACATCATACCGGCATCAAATCTTCCACCTCCACCGCTGCAACCTTCGATCAGCAGATTCGGATATCTCTGCACAAGACGTTCCAGAAAATCATATAGTCCCAATACATAATCATGTAACACTCTTCCCTGATCTCTTGTTACAGAAGAATAAACATCCATCAGGCTTCGGTTCATATCCCATTTTACATATTCGATATTACCCTGATCCAACACCTTGCAAATCTGATCATAAATTTCATCTACAACTTCTTTTCTTGAAAAATCCAATACAAGCTGATTTCTGCTTCTGACCGGATTTCTACCCGGAACCGTCAATGCCCAGTCTGGGTGTTTCCGATAAAGATCACTGTCTTCTGAAACCATTTCCGGCTCGATCCAGATACCAAACTTCACACCCAGATCATTAATTCTCTTGATCAGATTTCCAAGTGTGCCACCAAGTTTCTTCTCATTCACAAACCAGTCACCCAGTCCGCTATTATCATCATCACGTTTTCCAAACCAACCATCATCCATAACAAGCATGTCAATATCGACTTCCTTCGCCGCTTTGGCAAGCTCATAGATTGTATCTCCGGTAAAATCGAAATAAGCTGCTTCCCAGCTATTGATCAAGATTGGACGAATTTCTTCTTTATATTTGCCTCTGCAGATATGTTGTCTGATACAATGATGCAGATTCTGAGACAAACGATTCATTCCTTCTGAGGAATAGGATAAAATCACTTCCGGAGCCTGGAACATTTCTCCTGTTTCCAACGGATAACGAAAAGCTTCTTCCTGAAGTCCTAGCATCATTCTTGTCTGGTTTAACTGATCTTTCAACACTTCTCCCTGGAAACATCCACTGTATACAAAGGACATTGCATAACAATTTCCTTTGTCTTCTGTCGTTTCTTTTTCTGCAAGGATCATCATCGGATTGTACTGATGACTGGAGGTTCCTCTGACACTTCCGATTTTCTGTGTTCCATGCACAACCGGAACTCTCTGAACATTTCGTTCCATCGCATGTCTACCATAAAATGTTAGAAGCTCATAATCTCCGTAAAGGAAATCCAGACTTGCTGACTCAATTTTGTTTAAATAGATTTTGCCACTGCTTTCATTTTTCACACACACACTTCTTGTAATAATATCCTGTGCGGAAAGCACTCCATAAAGAAGCACCACCTTAACCCCTGTCACCGGATCTTCCATTAAGATTTCCAGTGTCTGTGCTTCCTTATCACTTGCATAAACTGCCGGAAGTCCTTCCAGATTATATTTTCCATCAAAGATTTTATGACTCTTGTAACGAAGGTCGCAGCTCATACTTCCATCTGCATTTTCTACTGCAAATGCTGTACTTCTGAAATCCCCATTCCCGTAACAAGGAAATTCCTGTGGAAGTGTATCCATTGAATACGTACGATCTTCTCCTGCATCATATGGATTTCCCGAAAACCCCCTGTCATAATATGTCAGAAGATAGTCCATACATCCATCGGTTTTCTTCCCGTAATATAGATGTAACAAAAATCCATAGCGATCCACCTGCATCTGATATGTTGTATTTTTTGTCTGTAAAGTAAATGTTCTGTCTTTCTCGCAATATATAATTCCCATATCTAAATACTCCTGTTTTCCATTTTAGCGAAGCAAGATCTGCATTACTGTCTGTTCTCGCTTCGCTATCTTTTACTTTTTATTATTTCACTGCTCCATTAACAACTCCGTTGAGGATATGCTTCTGACAGATCAGATAGAAGATCAGAATCGGAAGCAATGCCAACAGATAGGAGGCAAATGCCAGATTATAATTTGTTCCAAACTGTGTCTGGAAGTTCAGCTGTGCCAGCGGAAGTGTATTTCCGCTTCCTGAACCGGACATGATGACGAGTGGTGTCATTACATCGTTCCATGTACCAAGTGCTGTCAGAACTGCAACTGTCGCATGCATTGGTTTCATGATTGGGAAAACAATCTTCCAATATGTTTTCCATGTGCTCGCACCATCCACACAGGCTGCTTCTTCCAATGCCAACGGGATATTTGTCAAATATCCTGAATAAAGCAGTACATTCATCGGCATATAAAATACAACGTACAGAATAATAACTCCTGCTCTGTTTGCCAGTCCCATCTGCGCCGTCTGTTTTACAACAGGCATCATCAGAATTGCAAATGGCACAAACATTCCGCTGACAACATAGAAATAAATGAATTTATAAAATTTACTCTTCTTATTTCTTCCGATTGCATACCCCAACAGTGAATGAATCAGAATTGAAAGGACAACTGTTACAAGTGTAATAAATACACTGTTTCCGAGAGAATGCCAGAAATCTGTCACTCTCATTGCCTCAGCAAAATTATCAAGGCTCAAATGACTTGGCAAGGAAAGGATTCCGCTGATACTATTCGTCATCTCAGAAGGCTTCTTCAGTGCAATTACGATTGTCATATACAGTGGAAAAGCAACCGTAATCAGACCAAGTAAAAGTAAAATCGTTACAGGCCAGTTTACTCGTTCTTTTATTTTCATTTTTTCCATTACAGCTGTTCCTCCTTTTTCCCTGTGATTGTCATCTGTAATACAGAAATTACAACAATAACGATAAAGAATATCACTGCGTTTGCACTCTGGAATCCAAACTGACCGCCACTCATACCATTGTTATAAATCAGATAAGAAATGGATTCTGTACTCTGTGCCGGACCTCCTTTGGTCAACGCCATGATCTGATCAAATACCATCAGGAAGTTTTTCACACAGAGTACCATATTTATGCTAAAGAATGGAATAATGAGAGGGAATGTCAGATGTCTGAACTTATTCCATCCTGTTGCACCGTCAATCGCTCCTGCTTCGTAAACATCCTCCGGAACTGTCTGCAGTCCTGAAATATAAATAATTGTATTCATCGCAATCGACTGCCATGCACACACGATTACAACTGCGATCCATGCCAGTTTTGTACTAGACAGCATACTGGAAGAAAGGGGCTTGCTTCCAAGCATTTCTCCGAAAGCCGGAAGAATGTATGTAAAAAAGTAATTGAAAATGTATCCTACAACCAACGCTCCGAGAACATTTGGAATAAAGTAGGCACCACGAAACGCACTCTTGAATTTAATCTTACTATTCAGTCCAAGTGCAAGGATCAAACTGATTACATTTGTCACAATCGTAGCTACAATTGCAAGTTTAAATGTAAACAGATAAGAACCTCCGACTCTGCTGTCTGTAAAAAGATCCTGATAATTTCTAAGTCCTACCCAGTCAAAGCTTCCATAACCTTTGAAATTCGTAAAACTGTAAATCACACCTTTGATCAGTGGCAATGTATTAAAACAGAAAAACAGTGCCACGATCGGAATTGTTATCAGAAGAAAGGTCATTTTTCTTCCACTCATTGATTTCTTTCCCATGCTTGAATTCCCCTTCCTTAATCTTCGTCCGCATGCTCTTTCTCGTAATCTTCCACTTTGCGGATGATATCACGGTTATATCTCTTCCAGTCTGTATCAAACTTTGTTAAGAATGCATCCACATCCCCTTTCATAAGAAATGTCTGAATCTGTGCATCTACTGACATCTCTGAAGGATAGTAATGATCCTGGTAATCTGCCATTCTTCCTTCTTCTATGAAAGATTTCACTCCATCAAGTGTTGGAGCAAGTTCAAAATCTCCTTCCTTACAAGGAACCGCTTTCTGTTCATCCAGATAACTCTGTACATTTTCATCTTTCAAAAGGAAATTAAGCACTTCATACGCTGCCTCTTTGTTCTCGCAATCTTTCATAACACTGAACTGAAGATCCACACCAGAGTTCAGCTTGTTCTCTGATGCATCATTATTAGCCGGCATTACAAAGGAATCGATATCCATATCTGGATTTACTGTCTGAATCTGTGGGATTGCATAACTTCCGATCGTGTACATTGCAGATTCTCCGTTTGCAAATGCTGTACAAGCTCCATTGTAATCATAAGCGAAAGGATCTTTCGGTCCATAGGCAAGCAGTGCCTTTGTCTTTTCTGCTACTTCTCTATATTCATTTGAAAATGTTGTCTCTCCTTTGTTCACCTGGCTGCAGACATCTGCCGGTGCAAGATCAACGGCGATCGCATTCCACGGTGCAAGACAAGTCCATGTATCTTTAAATCCAAAATACAATGGCTGGATTCCTTCACTCTGGATCTGTTCACAGAGGGCTATAAATTCATCCCAGGTTTCCGGAATTTCCCAGCCATATTCCTCAAACATTGCTCTGTTATACAGAACTCCTGCTGCATTTGCCACATATGGAACGGCATACACACCGTCCTCAGGTACAAATTCCAACGCTTTATCTATATCCAGATAAGCCTGTTTTATAGAATCCAGACCTTCATAATCTGAAATATCCATCAACATATCAGAGTCAATAAAGTTAGAGAAATTGACATCTCCACCGATTCCGATAATATCTGGAGCGTCTTCTCTGATAAAACGTGTTTTAAGTACTGTCATTGCATCATTTGGAGATTCGATCGTCAAATGAACATCATCATGAGTTGCATTGAATTCTTCTTCAATCTTTTCAAATGTTTTCACTGCCTCAGGTTTATACTGTACAAGCTCGATTTCTATCTTTCCGCTATTTTCACTCTTCTGTCCGCAACCTCCGAGTACCATTGCCGAAGTCATACAAAGCATCAATCCCATGCAAATGATTCGATTGCTCTTCTTATACATTTCCTTACTCCTTCCTTCTACCATACACCTTTCATTTTGACACATTCCGGAATATTTTTGTCATTTCACTTAGGTCATCTATTTGATAATCATATTCTAACATATCTTTATGCCACTATAAATATCAGAGTTTTTTTAGTTTTATAGCAAAATACAATTTTTTTATTCATATATTGAAGTCATCTAGCATTTTGATATATAATGCTATCAAAGGTGATTTATATGAGCGACTTACTTTTTTCTGTATTTCCAAATGAAAATTTTGTTGATCTGGGATTATATCAATATGGATGGGAACAATGTGCACCGGCTCACTCGTTCGGTCCTGCAGCAAGAAATCATTACATTTTCCATTATGTAATTTCCGGAACAGGAACATTACTTGCAGATGATGAAAACGGAAACACCATCACTTGGCAGGTAAAAAGTGGACAAGGCTTCATGCTTTTTCCGGGACAGGTCAATACTTATATTGCTGATTCTAAGCTTCCGTGGGAATATACGTGGGTAGAATTCGACGGTCTTCGGGCCCGCGAGATTGTCACAACCGCAGGTCTGAGCCTGAATCACCCCGTTTATCATGCAAGTTCAAAGGAACTTCGCAACCAGATGATGGAAGAAATGCTTTATCTGAGCCGTCATCCCGAAGAATCTCCGTTTCATCTAATTGGACATCTCTATTTATTTTTAGATTATTTCATGCGTTCTGCTGCGACAGTTCATGTGAAGCAAAACGGAAGTATCCGGGATTTTTATATTAAAGAAGCTCTTTCGTACATTGAACAGAATTTTCAGAATGATATTTCTGTAGAAGATATTTCCGCATTCTGCGGATTGAATCGAAGTTATTTCGGAAAGATTTTTCACGATACGATTGGACGTTCTCCACAGGAATTCCTGATCAGTTATCGTATGACTAAGGCTGCAGAGCTTTTGAAGATCACTTCACTGTCAATTGCAGATATTGGGAATGCCGTAGGGTATCCGAATCAGTTGCATTTTTCACGTGCATTCAAAAATGTCTATGGGATGTCACCAAGAAATTGGAGAACTGAAAATAAAATAGAACTATGAGAAACACGCTCTGCGAGTTTCTCAAGTTATCCTATTAACATCTCCTGTTCAATTTCCATTTCACTTTCCAGGATACATTGCTTCAACGCTTCCAATTGTCCAGCATTTAATGCCTCTAATTTTTTCTTCTTCTCACTGTTTAGTTTAATGCCTTTTCCATTTTTCAAAGCATCCTCATAAGAAAGAACATCCATCTTCCATGGAGTCAGATTTGGGAAAATATTTTTCTCATTGTATAAAAAGATCTGTATTCCACCGTAATCCATATCTCCCCAGTGATAACACTGGATTTCTTTTGGTGCTGTCTTCATTAACATTTGCAAAAAGCGAACTTCTTTTGGCGAAAAGTAGCCATGACAAAAGATATATAAAACTTTTGGATCATATTCCATGCTTTCGTAATTCGCTTTATTCTCAATTACAATAATTTTTTCAACATCATTTCGTAAAGTTGGAACGGCATGCTCTAATGTCTGTGCATTAAGTACTGTTCCATAATAATTCGAAGAAGTGTCAATTTTCTCCTCGCTCGCTGTGCCATTTCGATCTGTCAGACAATACTCCACAGCACCTTTCCATTCCAATGTCTGAGAATAACTCAATATTCCATGTACTGCCAGTATCTCATCATCTGACATGCCCTCTTCATATTGCGGAGAGTATTTCAAAGCTTCAATAACTGCACCTTGATAAATGCGTTCGAAAACTTTAGATGGTGTGATATCATTTTTCTTTTCAAATACTTTAGAGCTGAACACACGCTTCCATTCCGGTTCTTTCAGATCAGCTAAAGCTTTCAGGCATTTAAGAAATTCTTCATCCTCCGCTTTGGATAACTCTTTTGTATTTCCTTTATTCAGCTGTTCTAACACATGATTACAATAAGCACACAGACAGCTTTCGGATACATCCATCTGCAGTTTACATATTCTTGAAATTGCCTGTAACTGGCGTTCTCTTGGATCCATGATTCCGATCAGCTCACATAATCTTGGAACCACTTCTACCCTATAATCAATCCTCGTAATATCTGTATTCATTTCTCTCCAGTCAAAATGCAGATATTCTTCTCCGCCTAATGCTGGAATTCGTTCCAAAACTTTTGCCTGTCTGACCAGTTCATCTCTGCCACCTACTGTTTTCAAAAGATTCCCATCCACCTTTGGATGTTTCATTCCTGAGAGATTTCCTATGCGATAGTCCTTTGTATTCGTCTTATCGATCAGCCATTTTGCCAACGGCAGATTCTTTTCATTCAATTCCATATTTTATCCTTCGATTTTTCATCAGCACTAATCTGCGAGCAGTCTATCAAGCAACATCTGCCTATTGTTTATGAACATTTCCGTTATTTGATAACTCTCTGTTTCTTCATATTCGCATAAATGAATTCGCCCATTGTCAAAACAATAGATGTCTGCATCTGGTATACCTAATAGAATAGGCGAATGGGTAACTATAAAAAACTGTGCTCCTTCTTTTGCAAATCGATATATTTGCATTAACAATGTAAGCTGTCTTTGGGGTGATAATGCAGCTTCTGGTTCGTCAAAAAGATACAAGCCATTTGAATGCAAATTATTCTGTGCTAATGCAAGAAAACTTTCTCCATGTGACTTTTCATGATATTTAGCGGAAGGGTGCTTTAAATCTGCATATTCTTCTTCCTGCGTTGCAACATTATAAAAACTTTCAGCTCTAAGAAAATATCCCCACTTTTCCTTACGATAACCTTTTGAAATTCTTATTGCATCACATAGTTCTGAATGTGTATCATGAGTAGAAAAAATATAATTCTTTGTTCCACCCTCCGGATTGAAACCATGTGCCACAGCAAGTGCCTCCAACAATGTCGATTTACCACTGCCATTTTCTCCCACAAAAAAAGTTATCGCTTTATTAAAATCAAGTTTCTCAACACCTTTAAAAGCCT
>ULPY01019084.1_pt1 | contig 13027 bp, 10 predicted proteins | sample 1953951 | NCBI WGS metagenome assembly ULPY01 (sample SAMEA4835641, study PRJEB28245) | human gut metagenome | biome: gut microbiome; material: fecal sample | place: Denmark | collected 2008
AATCACGTGATCAGAAAGCTCCATTATTGCTGGTTTGGCGGCCCTGTTCCCAACGCCGTTTTGGACAATGTGCAAAGATGGAAAGACCTCAACCCGGAGTTTGAACTGATTGAATGGAACGAAAACAATATTGATGTATCCGCTTTTGAGTTTGGCAGAAGATGTCTGGAACAAAAAAAATGGGGGTTTTTAGGAGACGTCGTACGCCTTCAGGCTTTAACGGAGCACGGAGGCTTTTATTTGGACTGCGATATAGAACTAGTTAAGCCTTTATCCCTTCTTCCTGTAAATCATCGTTTTTCATTGGGATACATTTATAATTGCGCTCTCGGCACCGCTTTTCTCTATGCCCCGCCTCATCACCCGGTCTGCATGAATCTGCTTGATTTATATGATCAAATTAAACCGGATTGCTGGCCTGTCTCCAACACCGTCTATACAGATTATTTCATTAACGAAATTCCCGGTTTTTTATTAAACGGAAAAACCTGGAGCAATGACCTGGTGACCATTTATCCCAAGGAATTTTTTGAACAGCCGGCCTTGATACGCTCCCGCGGCTTTTCCATTCACCACTGCTGCGGTTCCTGGAAACCGGACAACGGCTCTTATTTTGCCCTGAACATGAGGAGCAGCCACCAAATTAAGTGGCTTAAGCGGAAAATCAACACAGCCATTGCATTACGCAAAAATGAATTTTATGCCTGCTATCAAGCGGCCCTCAAAGGCATATCCCTGAAAAAGGAATACGAGTGGCGCCGGGAAAAGGCGCCCAGTCCACTATCGGCGTAAGCACTCTTGCTCAAACCAACCCTGCTATGGATCAAAACAAATCATTATGAAAAAAGTGATTACCTACGGCACATTCGACATGTTGCATTACGGCCATATCAACTTGCTTCGGCGGGCCAGAGCCTTGGGGGATTATCTGATTGTCGCCCTCTCTTCGGATTCATTCAATGCCATCAAAAACAAGCAATCTTTTTTCCATTACGAACACCGCAGGCAAATGCTGGAAGCCATTCGGTACGTGGACCTGATCATCCCGGAAAATGATTGGGAACAGAAGCGGGAAGACATCATCAAGCACAACGTCAACATCTTTGTCATGGGAAATGACTGGGAAGGAAAATTCGATTTTCTAAAAGACATATGTGAAGTCGTCTACCTGGAACGGACTCCGGAAATTTCCACGACCCGGATAAAAAATCATCTGAAAATCCGATGAAAGAAATCTCCGCACCCCAGGCGAAACGGATTCTGGTTGAGATCTTACAGGAATTTCATCAATTCTGCCACAGAGAAAATTTACGTTATTCCCTATACGCGGGAAGCCTGATCGGGGCATTGCGCCATCAGGGTTTCATTCCGTGGGATGATGACATTGACGTACTTATGCCCCGGGAAGATTATGAACGGCTGTTTCAGCTTTACCACACTTCTCCGCATCCGGCTCATCTGGAATTAAATGATTCCCGCACCAGGCCGGATTACTTCTACCCGTTCATGAAACTGGAAGACACCCGCACCATCATGGTTGGAAAGGGAAAAGAGAGAGTCCGCATAGGACTGCACATTGACATTTTCCCTCTTGACGGCATGCCGAAATCCCTCATTGCCGCCAACGCCTATCTATACCTTCACAGACTGTTCCGCCATGCCACCACGCTGGCCAGCCTTCATCTGCGGGTAAAAGGCAGGAGCCTTCCGAAACAGTTGTTTCTGTTCATGTTTAAAACGCTCACCTTGGGCGCGGCGTCCTCCCGCTGGAACAAAATAAGTCATTGGATCGCCAGACGCTATTCATGGGAAAAATCCCGTTGGGCCGGCAATGTCATCTGGGGATATGGCACAAAAGAAAAAGTTCCCGGCGCGTATTATCAAGGAAATCAAGCCGTGCCTTTTGAAGGATTCCAATTTGACGCCATGGGAAACGCCGATGGCTACCTGCGTTGCGTGTACGGAAATTACATGACTCCGCCGCCTCCGGAAAAAAGAATCCCCACGCACATAACGCCGGGCGAAATTTATATCAAAAACCCTTGCTCCGTTCCCGATTCCGGTCAGAGTTTGTCCAGGGCGGAGCGTCCATAGGCCGTATCGGGATATTTATCCGCAGCTTCCTCCCAATATTTCCGGGCCCTGTCCGGAGCATTGAGCTGGGACTCGTAAATGGCTCCTATCTTGTACAGGAACAGAGCCCGGTCCTCCTTGCGCCATCTTCCGTATTCCAGACCTTTCTGAAGGACGTTGACGGAATCCGCGTACCGGCGCATATCGTTCAGCAGGCTGGATTCCATGAGCCAGGAACGCACCAGCCCCGGATTCTCCTTCCGGTAGCGTTCCAGCAATTCCAGAGCGCCCTGGGGATCCCCGGAATTCAGCATGCGCCTGGAAGCCTCCACCAGCACTTCCTCATCCGTAGTAATATTGGAGGAATACAGCGTCTTGGTCACCAGCTCCCCCATGACGGGCAGCAGATGCCTGATGACGAGCCACACTTCAAAGGCAATCACCGGAACCAGCGCCAGCAGGGATTGCAGCGGGGAAAGGGGAATGGCCTGCGCCAGGAACATAAACAGGCCCAGCGGAAGCAGCACCAGCAACAGCCGTATAAACATGCGCCGGGCCAGCAGAAAAATCATTTTCAACATGGCAGGGGATTCAGGGAAGCCGGGGAGTGGGGGCATACGCCCCCGGAAGGGGAGGGAACGGCCTCCGCGGCCCTTCCCGGTGAAAGGGGCCGCGGAGCATCCGCTTAAAAACGGTAAACGGCTTCCACGCCCACACGGATGCGGAAATCCTCAATCGCGTTCATGCCGGCGTAGCGGCGGATTTCGGAACGGGTGTTCCCCGCCCAGTCAAGCTGGATGAAGGGAATAACCCGGAACCCGCGGCTGGAGTCCACGCCCGTTACGCGCACGGGAGCCGCCAGCTTGATGTTAACCTGGTCAAACCCGGCTACGCCGGGCCCCCAGTAACTGGAGGAATAACCTGTTCCGGCGCTCAGCTCCAGATCCACCTTTTCATGAATCAGGCCGCTCCAGCGCTTGCCCGCGTTCAGGTCAACGCGCCAGCCGATCATGCCGTAAAAGCCGTACTGCACATCCAGGGAGCCAAAATAGCCGTGGCCCGGATCGTCATACGCCAGCCCCGCCGTGACGGACTGGGCGAGGGAATGGGGAGCCTTCCCCATATGCTTGCTCAAATACCCCGGAAGGCCGCCGTAATTCAACTCATACCCGCCCCGGAAGGAAAGATTGGGGAACAGCTCCTTGACAGCCTTCCAGCTGGCGTCAAAAGCGTCCTTGTCGCTCAGCAGCCCGTCGCAGAAAGCCATGTATTCCGCGCCGATTTCCTGCTTCCAGTCCCTGGCCAGGTTGAGGTTCAGCTCGCCGCCGATGTTAAACACGCCGCTGCGGTTCAACACGGAGGAAGCCACCACGTCCTTATAGGCATACCGGGAATCATAGCCGATGTGGGCCGCTCCGCTGATGGTATTGTTATAGGAACTCGCGGGCCGGGGGTCATAACCGTATCCGTCATAGGCGCCGGCGGAAACCGCGGCCAGGGCGGAAGCCGCCAGGAACAGGGCTGTTGCTTTCATAGTAAGTTTATCTTAATCATTTCCCGGCCGCCAACGCAAGGAAGAATCCCGGCACGGCGCGGAGAAATGGACAAAGCGCCTCCGGGAGAAATGCCATGAAAACAAGACAGAGTCTTTCTTGAAAAAAATCCCTTTTTCCCTACGATGGAGAGGTCATGGACTGGAATGCTGAATGGTATGAAAACAAACACGGTTTTGTCGCGGAATACGGCAGAGAGCTGCTCTCCTGCGTACCGGAAAATCCAGAACAGTCCATTCTGGACCTGGGCTGCGGAACCGGTACGCTGACGCACGCCCTGCTGGAAAAATCGGCATCCGTCACCGGCCTGGACTCCTCTCCGGAAATGATAGCAACAGCCCGCCGGCTCTATCCCGGCATGGACTTCCGCGTGCTGGACGCCCGCCTCATGCCCTGGCGCAACAGGTTTGACATCGTTTTCTCCAATGCGGCCTTCCACTGGATACCTGATCAGGAAACTCTCTTAAATGCCGTTTACCGCGTCCTGAAACCACAGGGGAAACTGGTCTGCGAATTCGGAGCCCGCTTCAATATTCTCCGCATCAGGGAAGCATTCCGGACAGCCCTGGAACGCAGGGGCCTCCCGTACACAACGCGTTTTTACTTTCCCTCCGCGGAAGAATACGGCAGCGTGCTGGAACAAGCCGGGTTCCGCCCGGAAACAATGAAGGAATTTGACCGCCCCACGCCGCTGAAAGACGGTCCTGACGGCCTGCGCAACTGGGCCAACCAATTCTTCCGGGAAGACTTGAACAACCTCCACGAAGAACAGCGCATCCAGATTTTCAAGGAAATGGAAAATTCCCTGAAAGATGAGTTATGGGACGGTTCCCAATGGGTGGCGGACTACCGGCGCATCCGGGTGACGGCAGTCAGATAATCCGGAGCAGCCCCCACAGGAAAAAGAAAATGCGCGGGCATTCCGGATACGCTGATAATGCTTGAGCCGCCTCCGGGCATTTTGTACAAAAGCCGTTAATGAGTACGTTCACTCCTTTTGCGGAAAAGATGGAGTCTGCCGGCGTTTCAGCCGCGGCCGTCAACGCTTTCTCCCGTTGTTACGAAGCCCTTGTTTCCAACCACTCCGGCATGATTCCGGAAACGGACATCCTGCCCGCCGACCAGGTGGAAGACTGGCAGAACATCACAGCCTCCACCCCCGCGGCGGACAAGGACCTGATTGCCCGGTGCGTCTGCATCAAGCTCAACGGCGGCCTCGGCACGAGCATGGGCCTCCAGAAAGCGAAAAGCCTGCTGAAAATAAAAGGAGAGGATACGTTCCTGGATTTGATCGTCAGGCAGGTGAAGCATCTGCGCTCCATCTCCGGCACGCCGGTGCGCCTTCTGCTGATGAATTCTTTCTCCACCAGCGCGGACACGCTGGCCTACCTGGAAAAATACGCGGCGGACGGCTTTGCGGACCCTGCCCAGGTGGAACTGATGCAGAACCGCGTTCCTAAAATTCTGGCGGACGGCCTCTCCCCGGCCAGCTGCCCGGAGCAGCCGGAGCTGGAATGGTGCCCGCCCGGCCATGGGGACCTGTATCCGGCCCTGCTGGGGTCCGGCTGGCTGGACCGCCTGCTGGCGGATGGCGTTAAATACGCCTTTGTCTCCAATTCCGACAATCTGGGCGCCCAGCTTGACATGAACTTCCTCCGCTGGTTTGCGGAAAGCGGCGCCCCCTTCGTCATGGAAGTCACCCGCCGCACGGAGGCGGACAGGAAAGGCGGCCACCTGGCGGTCAGGAAGTCGGACGGCCAGCTGATTCTGCGGGAAGTGGCTCAGTGCCCGGATGAGGACATTCCCGAATTCCAGAATATCTCCAGGCACCGCTACTTCAACACCAATACGCTCTGGATACGCCTGGACGCCCTCAAGGAAATTCTGGACGCCAACGGCGGCGTGCTCCCGCTGCCCATGATCCGCAATAAAAAAACGCTCAACCCCCGCGATCCGGAATCCGCCCCGGTGTACCAGCTGGAAACGGCCATGGGCGCGGGCATCGAATGCTTCCCGGGAGCCAGGGCCGTCAATGTCCCGCGTTCCCGTTTCTTCCCCGTCAAGACCACTTCCGACCTGTTCCTGCTCCGTTCGGACGCCATCGTTGTGGATGAACACGGCAACGTGGCTCTGGCTCCGGAACGGCAGGGCAACACCCCGGTAGTGGACCTGGATGCCAAACTGTACAAGCTGGTGGATTCCCTGGACGGGCTGGGCCTGCCCTCCCTGGCAGGCATGGACAAGCTGACCTTGCGCGGCCGCTTCCACTTCCATGACGGAGCCGTTCTCCGGGGCACCCTGCTGATGGAAAACGATTCCGACGAAACGAAGGAAATCCTCCCGGGCGTCTATGCCGGAGCCTGAACGCCATACTCCCGCTTCCGCGCCCCGTCCGGTCCAGGCCGGGCTGGGCGTGGAAGACATCCGCCACATTCCCGTCCAAAAGAGGGAACTGCGCTTCACCCGGAACCGGGCAGGCGCCATCCTGACGGCGGCGGGGTTCCTTCTGGCAGCCACCGCCGCTTTCCTCCAGCTCACGGGATATGATACAATCACCCCGTACCTGCCCGCCCCCCTGTGGGCCATGCAGGCCGCGGCGCTTGTTCCCGCCGTCCTCTGCCTGGCCGCTGGGCGCCGCTGCCTGAAACACGCGGCCGTCATCGTCACCCCGGTGGGCGTGGAAATCCTGCCCTTTCTGCGGGCGCGGCGCGCCATGCAATGGTTCTTCTGGCAGCAGATTCGCTCTGCGGACCGGGAAGGCGGACGGCTAAACCTCCGCCTGGCTGACGGCTCAACCGCTGCCATCAGCCTCCGCCCCATGACGGCCGCCAGCCGGGACATGCTGGCCCATGCGGTCAGCCAGCGCGTCAACACCCTGCAATCTTCCGGCTATGGTCAGGCCTGAAAAACTGGCAGCTCTCCGGGAACGGATGGAAGCCCTGGGCATCCGTGAGCAGGACCTGGAGGAAAGCTTTGTCCGCGGAAGCGGGCGAGGCGGCCAGAAAGTAAATAAAACCAACAACTGCGTTTACCTCAGGCACACGCCCACGGGCATCGCCGTCAAATGCCATGCGGACAGATCCAGGGAACTCAACCGCTTTCTGGCGCGCAGGGAACTGTGCGATGCTGTAGAACAAATGCAAACGGGCCGATGCGCCGCCAGGGCCCGCGTCATCCAGCGCATGAGAAAGCAGAAAGACAGAAGGAGGCTCAGGCGTTCCGCACCTGCCCCCTCTCCACCGGACAGCGAATAACGGAACGGAAATCCGGAATCTCCGCTAGGAACGCGGAAAAACCTCACGGTACTTCTCCTTCAACATGGCGAATACATTGTGGGGGACATAGCGGCTCACCTGGCTCTCCCAGCCTTCCGGCCCAATCAACCCTTTCACCATGCTGGAGGACAACTCCGCCGTATCCCGGGGAGGCATCAGGAACACCGTACAGACCTTGGGGGCCATATCCGCATTGATATGGCGCATCACGCGTTCATACTCGTAATCCTGCGTGGAACGGATGCCGCGCAGCATGAACGTAGCCCCGTGTTCATTGGCGAAATCCACCAGAAAGCGGTTGTGGAACTCGGCAATGCGCACATCCGGCATATCGGAAAGAGCCACCCGCAGCATATCCATGCGTTCCTCATGGGAAAACGTATAACGCTTGTCCGGATTGTCGCCCATGGCCACAATCAGCTCATCAAACATCCTCGCGCCCTGCCTGATCATCCATAAATGACCATTGGTCAGAGGGTCGAAACTACCGGCATACACGGCGATGCGCTTCATTCGTGCCATCCTATACGCCCTCCGGAGGAAAATACAACCCTTTTCCATGCGGCGGAACATTCCTTCACGTTCCAGGCCCGCTCTTTTCCCGCCCTCCCTGCTTGACAAGCCAGCAGGAACGCAGCAACCCACGGCACAAACCGCCTGCGGCACGAACGCGTGGCGGCCTTTCCCCGGCCCGCCGGAATAAAACCGGGCTGACGGGAAAACGGCCCATGCGGCACGGGGAAAATTTTCATCCCCCCGGCTTGTCAAGGGACCGTATTTTTTGCATGATGCTTCTCCGTTATGCAGAAACGACGCGTCGTCATCCTGGGCTCCACCGGTTCCATCGGAACCAGCGCTCTGAAAGTCGCCCGGGATATTCCGGACAGAATGGAAATCGTGGGGCTGGCCGCAGGAACCAGCGTGGAGGCGCTGGCCCGCCAGGCGCGCGAATTCAACGTGCGCAGCGTATGCATCTTTAACCCGTCCGGAGCGGACGAGCTGGCGCGCGCGCTCCCCGGCGCGCAGGTGGAAACGGGAGAAGAAGGGCTGTGCCGCCTGGCGCAGCTCTCGGAGGCGGACATGGTGTTAATCTCCATCGTGGGAACCGCCGGTCTCAAACCCGCGCTGGCCGCTATTGAAGCAGGCAAGGACCTGGCCATCGCCAGCAAGGAAATTCTGGTCATGGCCGGGCAAATCGTCATGGAAAAAGCCCGCCGGGCCGGTGTGCAGGTGCTTCCGGTGGACAGCGAACACAACGCCATTTTCCAGTGCCTGAACGGCAACCACGGCGGCCCGGAAGCCGTCTCCCGCCTGATTCTGACGGCCTCCGGCGGACCCTTCCGCACCTGGAACAGGGAAGACCTGGAACACGTTACGCTGGAACAGGCCCTCAAGCATCCCACCTGGAGCATGGGCCGCAAAATCACCATAGACTCCGCCACCCTGTTCAATAAAGGGCTGGAGATGATTGAGGCTCGCTGGCTCTTTGACGTTCCCATGGAAAAAGTGGACGTCATCGTCCACCCGCAGAGCATCGTGCACTCCATGGTGGAATACCGGGACGGCACGGTGCTGGCCCAGATGAGCAGCTCGGACATGTGCTTCCCCATCCAGTACGCCGTCACATGGCCGGACCGCGTTCCCAACTCCCTGAAGCAGCTCAATTTCGCGGAAATCGGCCGGCTGGTATTCGAGGCCCCCCGCACGGATGTCTTCCCCGCCCTGGACCTGGCGCGCAGGGCCGGAGCCGGCAACAGCACCCTGGCAGCCGTTTACAACGCCGCCAATGAAGCGGCGGTGAATGCTTTCATCCACGGCCAAATCTCTTTCCCCGGCATCTGGAAACTGGTGGAGGCCGTCATGGACGACCACACCCCGGCGGATCCCCGCGGGGAACTGGCCCCCATTCTGGAAGCAGACCAATGGGCCAGGAGGCGCGCGGCGGAACTGCTCCCATCCTTTTCCCGCCCCTGCTGACGCCATGACCGCCCGGACTCCCGCCGGAACGCCTCCCCCGGCCGCGCGCATCACCATTCTGGATATCCTCCGGGCTCTGGCCCTGCTGGGCATCGTCATCGTCCACACGCACGACCACTTCAACCTCTATCTCCCCATGCCCCCGGCGGAAGGATGGCAGGCTGCGGCCAACAGCGCGGCGGACTGGGCCTATGAACATCTCTTTGTCAGCAAATCCTTCCTGCTCTTCTCCTTCCTGTTCGGACTCAGCTTCTTCATCCAGCTGGACAGGCGGGAGCAGCAGGGAATCGACTTCCGGAAGCGCTTCATGTGGCGCCTGACGCTCCTGTTCCTGCTGGGTCTGGCGCATACCCTGTTCTATGACGGAGACATCCTCACCCTCTTCGGCACCCTGGGCTTTGCCCTGGTCATGCTCTACAAATGCGGGACTCCCCTGCTCATCACCCTCTGCGCCCTGTGCCTGATTCAGCCGGTCATGCTTATGGACCTGCTGAACCATGCCGGGCTGGCGGACTGGTGGCCCCACTCCTCCGGCTGGTTCCATACGGGCTCCCCGGCTGCGGGCCCCACGCGGGAATTCCTGTACGCCCACGGCAGCTGGGGTCAGGCGGCCCTGTGGAACCTGACGCAGGGCCAGGCGGGCAAATGGCAGTTCTTCCTGCTCAGCGGCCGCCTCTGGCAGACGCTGGGCCTCTTCATCCTGGGCATGCTGGCGGGCAGATGGCGCGCCTTTGAAGACGCGCCCAACAAACGCAGCCTGTTCCTGCGGACGCTGGGCGTGGCCGGGCTCCTGTTCCTGGCTTTGCTGGCAATGCGCCTGTACCTCATCCCGCAGCTGGGCGCCCCTCTGGAAGCGGATGCAGCCCGTCTCCTGCACCCATGGGAAAACCTCTTCTATACCGCGGCTTTCGTCTCCGCCGCCGTCCTGCTGTTCACCCATCCCGGCCTTCCCCTGCCCACCCGGCTGCTCAGCAGCGCCGGCAAATGCACGCTGACCTGCTACGTCACCCAGACGCTGGTCTTCACCTTCCTCTTCTTCGGGTGGGGGCTGGGCCTGGCCCAGGACATGGGACCGTGGCCATGCCTGTGCGCGGCCGTGGCCGTCTTCCTCCTCCAGGCATGGGCCTGCCGCCTCTGGCTAAGCCATTTCCTGTACGGCCCCCTGGAATGGCTCTGGCGCACCGCCACCATGTGCCGCATGCAGCCTTTCTGCAAACGGATGTCCAAAGAAAATTGAGATATTATTCACCTTCTTCCCGTTCCATCCCGATTTCTCCGAACGTAGGAGGAATAGAACGCATAGCCTCCTGCGTCCGGCCCGGAATAAAACCATTCCTGCCCTTCAGGAAGTGAGAACGATGCTTAAATACCCGGCAGCCACGAACCGACACCGTATCCCTGGTACCTAGGATACACCAGCAGGTAATGGACATAAGCCGTCATGGTTCCGTCATCCATGACGGCTACCAGCCCCGCCAGTCTGTTCTCATCCCAAGCGGAGAACACAGCCTCGTAATGGAGCAATACCTTCTCCAGGCGTCCCAGACGGTTTCCAGATTCCCATTGAACGGAAAGAAACAATTCCTCCAGTGCCTCCGGGAGAATTCCCCGGGTCTCTATAGAAAAGCATTCTCCCGTAAAAAAGGCTTTCCGCCTTATAAGGGCGGAAAGCCTGAAAAAGAAAAAATGCCGTTTTACTCGTCGTCTTCCGCGTCAAAGGCGGAGTCTTCGGAATCGAAGTCCTTATCCAGGTGGGCGGTGAATTTCTTCACGCGCTGCTGGGCGGGGAGCGGGGAAAGCACCATGTGCATGGTGTTGCCGGCCAGGCGCGGGGCCTGGTCCACCTGCGCCATGGTCTTCATGTCCGCGATGACTTTGTTGAAGACATCGTAGCCAAGCTCCTGGTGGGCGTTCTCACGACCGCGGAAACGGAGCTGGAAACGGACCTTGTGGCCATGATCCAGAAAGCTTTCCGTACGGGCCATTTTCACATTATAGTCATTGGTATCCGTACCGATGCGGAGCTTGATTTCCTTAAGCTTGACGGTTCGGCTCTTGTTGTTTTTCTGGAGTTTGGCCTGCTGGTATTTGTACTTGCCGTAATCAACCACGCGGCATACGGGCGGATCGGCATTGCCGGCCACTTCCACCAGGTCCAGACCAAGAGCCTTGGCTTTTTCCAGCGCGTCGCGCGTGTTCATGACGCCCAGCTGGTCGCCGTTGGCAGTCACTACCCGCACGCGGGGCGCACGAATCCGTTCATTGATCCGAGTCTGATCGCCGCGGTCACGGCGGCGATTTCCGTCATTATTCTTCGTTGGCTTGGTTGGCACGTCCGGATACTACTAAACTAAAAGGAATAACTTGGCAACTCAAATCACGGGAGAAATATGACGCTCCGCGATTTCCCGGGCCACGAGGTCCGCAAATTGCTCAAAGGGCATCGCCCCCAGATCCCCCTTGTCCCGGTGGCGGACGGAGACGGTGCCGTCTTCCGCCTCCCGCTGGCCGAGCACCAGCATGTAGGGAACGCGGTCCAGGCGGGCGTTGCGGATTTTGGCGCCGATTTTATCCGGCGTTTCGTCCACCGTGACGCGCACTCCCCTGGCGGACAGGGCGGCGCGATGCGCGGCGGCCACGTCCGTCACCTTGTCGGAGATGGGCAGCACGCGCACCTGTTCCGGAGAAAGCCAGGTGGGGAATTTCCCTTCAAAGTGTTCAATCAGAAGCCCCGTGAAGCGTTCCATGGAGCCGAAGGGGGCGCGGTGCACCATCACGGGCCGGTGCGGCTTGTTGTCCGCTCCGGTGTAATGGAGGTCAAAGCGTTCCGGCAGGTTGTAGTCCACCTGCACGGTGCCCAGCTGCCATTCGCGGCCGATGGCGTCGCGCACGATGAAGTCAATCTTGGGGCCGTAGAAGGCGGCTTCCCCAGCTTCCTCGCTGTAGTCCGCCCCCAGCCATTCCGCGGCTTCCCGCAGGGCCTGTTCCGCTTTGTCCCAGTTTTCCGGGGAACCCACGTATTTGTCGCTTTCCGGGTCGCGCATGGAAAGGCGCACGCGGTAGTCAGTCATGCCCAGCGTGCCGAAAATAGTTTTCACGATGCCCAGGCACTGGCGGATTTCCCCGGCCAGCTGGTCCGGCGTGCAGAAGATATGGGCGTCATCCTGCGTGAAACCGCGCACGCGCGTCATACCGCCCAGCTCTCCGCTCTGTTCCCAACGGTACACCGTGCCGAATTCCGCCAGCCGCACGGGAAGGTCCCGGTAGGAGTGGGCGTCATTCGCGTAAATCTTGATGTGGTGGGGGCAGTTCATCGGCTTGAGCATATAGCCCTCAATGGTGCCGGTGGCCAGGCCGTTGAACAGTTCCGCGCAGGAAGCCCCCTCCTGGCTGAGTTTTTCCATGGCGTCCCGTTCCGGGATAGGCGCGTACTGGCTTTCCTGGTAATACGGGAAGTGCCCGGATGTGCGGTACAGGTCCAGCTTGCCGATGTTGGGCGTGTACACCTGGGAGTAGCCCAGCTTGTCCAGCTCTTCCGTGATGAAGTCCTGCAGGGAACGGCGGATAAGAGCCCCCTTGGGCTTCCAGAGGATGAGCCCCTGCCCCACGGATTCGTCAATGCAGAACAGGCCCAGTTCGCGGCCCAGTTTGCGGTGGTCGCGGCGCCGCGCCTCTTCCAGCCGTTCCAGGTGTTCGTCAAGCTGGGTGCGGTTCGGGAAACAGGTGCCGTAAATGCGCTGGAGCATGGGGCGGTTTTTGTCCCCCTTGTAGAAGGCGCTCGCCACGCTCATGATTTTGAATGCCTTGCAGTTGCCCGTGCGGCCCACGTGAGGACCGGCGCACAGGTCCGTAAAATCCCCGTTTCGGTAGAGGGAAATCTCCTCGTCTTCCGGGATGTCGTTCAACAGGTCAATCTTGAAGCGGGAAGGCTCACTGCGGGGGCCCAGGGCGCCCAGCTCCCCGGATTCCGCCATTTTCATGGCATCCGCGCGGGAAATGACTTCCTTCTGGAAAACCTGGTTTTCCTTCACCACTTTTTTCATCTCCTCCTCAATGCGTTCAAAGTCCTCTGTGCTGATGCGGTGGTCCAGCTCCACGTCGTAATAAAAACCGTTATCCACGGCAGGCCCGCCGGCCAGCTGGGCATCC
>ULPY01077659.1_pt1 | contig 12731 bp, 7 predicted proteins | sample 1953951 | NCBI WGS metagenome assembly ULPY01 (sample SAMEA4835641, study PRJEB28245) | human gut metagenome | biome: gut microbiome; material: fecal sample | place: Denmark | collected 2008
CAGCAGGAGATCGCCTTTGTCGCAGAATGCGTGAAGAAACTGCGCAGGCAGGGTTACCGATACCGGGATATCGGTGTTGTTGCCGGTGATATGGAGATTTACGGAACGCTCGCAAAGGATGTGTTTGCGCAGGCTGGGATCCCATGCTTTATTGATCAGAAGAAAAGCATTCTGGCGAATCCGTTTGTCAGCATGCTCGATGCGCTGTTTGATATGATGCAGTACGATTTCCGGTACGATACCGTGATGCGCTATCTGCGTGGAAAATATTCGCCGCTTACCAGAGAAGAGACGGATCTGTTAGATAATTATCTGCTGGCATCCGGTATCCGTGGATCGCGCCGATGGTCGCAGGAATGGGAGGCGGCAGGTGTGTTCCGGATTCGCGAAGAGAGTAAGGCGGCAAAGCTCAATGAGTCGATCAATGATATCCGCAGCCGGGTATGGACAGCGTTTGAGGAGATCAATGGAAGCACCCGCACCGGAAAGCACACCGTGGAAGAATATGCGGCGGCACTTGTCCGATTTATGGAACAGGAGGATTTCTATCATAAGCTGGAGGCGGATGTTGAAAAGTTCCGTGCAGAGGGAGACTCCGAATCGGCGAAGGAATATGAGCAGATCTACGGCATTGTATTGGATGTGCTTGATCGACTGGTGGAGTTACTTGGCACAGAGGAGACGGGGCTGAAGGAATTTCGGGAGCTTCTGGATACCGGCTTTAGTGAGGCGCGTGTCGGCATGATCCCGCCGGGAGTGGATCAGATCGTTGTGGGTGATCTGACACGAACAAGATTAAATCACATCAAACATCTTTTCTTTCTCGGGGCAACCGATGCCAATATTCCGTCAGGAACCGGGAGCGGCGGAGTGCTTTCCTCTTCCGAGAGAAGCTTTCTTGCACAGGAAGATTTTACGTTGGCACCGACCGACCGGGAGAAAATATACACCGAGCAGTTTTATCTGTACCTGACACTTACCAAGCCGGAGGAGCATCTCTATCTGTGTCTGTGCGAGTCCGGCAACGATGGCAAAGAGCAAAAGCCGGCTTATCTGATCGACCGCATGCAGAAGCTGTACCCGGAGCTTACCGTCTGCGTGGAGGAGCGCAGAAAGGATGCTGTCCATATTTTGGGACAGGATACAGGACTTGGCTATCTGATCCGTGGCTTGCGGAACCGGTCCTTTCAGGATAAAAAATGGCAGCAGATATTCAGCTATTATAAAGAAAAGCACGAAGAGGCATTGCAGAAAATATTGGAGGCAGCCTTCTATCAGCCGGCGCAGGCGGCACTTACCAAGGCAGCAGCGGACATGCTGTATCAGGATATGCTCCGGGGAAGTGCATCGCGTTTTGAGTTGTATGCATCGTGCGCATACCGTTATTTTCTGCAATATGGGCTTTGCCTGAAGGAACGTGAGGAACGGGCGGTTGCATTTTATGACATCGGAAATATCATTCATGAATCGCTGGAGCTTTACACAAAGGATATGATCAAAAATCACCGTAAATGGCAGGATATCAGCGAGGAGGAGCGTCAGGAGAAGGCGGAGGAATATTTCACGGAGGTGACGGATCAGTACAAGAACGGTCTGCTTCAGGATACCTTCCGGAGCCGTCATATGATGCAGACTATGAAGGGTGTGCTTAATCGTACGATCAAGACCATTTCCGGTCAGATGGGGGATGGTGAGTTTGAGACAATCGGAAGTGAGCTTCGTTTTGAGCAGGTTCACGGACCGCTTGTGCTTCGGGGAAGTGTGGACCGCATCGACCGGCTTTCAACGGAGGACACCGACTACATTTCCATTGTGGATTATAAGACCGGTGAGAAGGAAATCTCTCTGTCGGATTTTTATTACGGACTTCAAATGCAGCTTGTTATTTATCTGCAGGCGGCGGTCGATGAGGCAACCGGCAGACGCAGAAGTCTGAAGAAGGAGATCGTGCCGGCGGGAATCTTTTATTTCCATCCGAAGGATCCGATGTTGGATGGTTATACCACCGAAGAAAACAGAGAGGCAGAGATTATGAAATCCTTCCGGATGAAGGGGCTGATCAACGAAGCCGATGAGGTTTTGCATGCGGTGGATTACAGGCTGCGCCCGGAGAGCGGAAGCGGTCTGGCGGCAGGAGTTCACTCTGGCGTTGTGCCGATATCGACGAAAAAAGACGGAGATATCGCGAAGGTTTCCAAAAAATATCTTGCGACCGAGGATGAATTTGATCTGCTCATGCAGTATACGAGAGATACCCTTGAGGGAATGAGCGAGGACATCATGGGCGGCGGGATCGGCATCCGGCCTTACCGGAAGGAGGACGATTCGACCTCCTGCGATTATTGTCCGTATCATGCGGTGTGCCGGTTTGATCCGCGGCTGGGACAGGAATACAGAAATCTAAAGGAGCTGACTGACGATGAGGTGTACACGAATCTGCGCAGCCGGTATCCGGAGAAGGAATAGGAGGGGTTCGGGAATATGGGAGAGATGAAATGGACCAAAGACCAGCAGAAGGTCATCGACTTAAGGGACAGCAATATTCTCGTGTCTGCGGCAGCAGGCTCCGGAAAGACAGCCGTTCTTGTGGAAAGGATCATACAGGAGGTTACACAGGACGAGCATCCGATCGATATTGACCGGCTTCTGGTTGTGACATTTACAAAGGCGGCGGCAGCAGAGATGCGGCAGAGAGTAGGCAGAGCCATGGAAAATGCGCTTACCGACCGTCCGGGGGACAAGCGGCTTCAGCGCCAGCTTTCCCTGCTGCACAATGCGCAGATCACAACGATCGACAGCTTCTGTCAGAATATTATCCGCAATTATTTTCATGTGATCGATCTGGATCCGGTATTCCGTGTGGCGGACGACACCGAGATCAAGATCATGAAACAGGAGGTACTCGAGGACGTTCTGGAGGAGTGTTATGAGCGGGCGGCAAATGCACCGGAGGAGCAGGAAAATATCGACTATCTTGCGATGGCAGATATGCTTTCCACCGGACGTGACGACAGCGCGGTCGAGGCACTTGTTCTGAGTATGTACGACATGGCGCAGAGTGCGCCGTGGCCGTCCGACTGGCTGGATCAGGCAGAGGGATTGTATCTGTACGAAAATGTGGACAGTTTAAAAGAAGCACCGTGGCTTCATGAGATGGAACAGTTTGCCGGAGATATGATCCTGGGCTATCTGGCACAGGCGCGCCGGACGCTCCGAGTGTGTGAGACAGAGGGACCTATTGAGTACAGCAGTGCGATCCGGTCTGATATCGAACAGCTCGAGGCGTATGCGCAGGAGACGACCTTTGAGGGCTATGCGGATAAGCTGCGCAATTATCTGAACAAGGCACGTCTGGCATCCAGCAAGGCAGATAAGGAGCTTCGGGAGAATATCCAGGGCATGCGCAAATCCTATATGGATAACGGAATTATGCAGCTTCGGGATAAATATTTCGGACAGACCTTAGAAGAATTGTGGGAGCAGCTTCATCATATGGCACCTGCCATGAGAGGGCTGGTGCAGACCACAAGACAGTTTACAAAGGCATTTGCGGCGCGGAAAAGAGATGAGGGTGTTCTTGACTTTGATGATATGGAGCATTTTGCGCTGGAGATCCTTGTGGATCATGAGCACGATGATGCGCCGAGCGAGGTTGCGAAGGAGCTGCAGGAGTATTATCAGGAAATCATGATCGACGAGTATCAGGACAGCAGTTATATTCAGGAGGCACTTCTGTCCAGCATCAGCCGCGCAGATCAGGGAATGCGTCCGTATCTGTTTATGGTGGGTGATGTGAAGCAGAGTATTTACCGGTTCCGTCAGGCGAGACCGGAGCTGTTTAACAGCAAATACGAGGCTTACGGGTGTGACCCGGAAATGGGACAGAGGATCGATCTCCACCAGAACTTCCGAAGCAGGGAAATGGTGCTTGCTTCGGCGAATTTCCTGTTTGATAAGGTGATGCAGAAATGTCTGGGGGGCATCGTTTACGATGAGGCGGCAAGCCTTGTGCCGGGTGCGGCATTTCCGGAGAGTGAACACAGAACGGCGGGGAAGAGCGAGGTGCTTCTGATCCAAGAGAATAAAAGCTTTATGGACCGGGATTCGATGGAGATCTCGGTCATCGGTGAGAAGATCCGTCAAATGGTGCAGGGCGGGGACCCGCTGTATGTTTATGACGATGACGGCTACCGTCCGGTGTGCTACCGGGATATTGTCATTCTGTTGCGGAGTCCGTCCAGAGTATCGGACAAATATATTGAGGTGCTGTCGAGCATGGGAATCCCGGCGTACTGTGAGACGAAGACCGGATATTTCAGTTCGATGGAGGTAGAGCTGATCCTTGATTTCCTGCGGGTTCTTGATAATCCGAGACAGGACATTCCGCTGGCAGCAGTGCTCCGTTCGGTGCTGGGCGGTTTTACGGACAATGAACTTGCGGAGATTGGCGTGGATAAGGAAGGGATCAATTATTATGATGCGTTGATGCGGGATTCTCTGTCGGATGCAACGAAAAAGAAGGTGTCCGATTTTTGGGACATGGTCACAAAGTACCGTGTGAGAGCCGGAGTGCTTCCTGTGTATGATCTGTTGCAGCAGATTTACCGGGAAACGGGCTATTACAATATTATGGCGGCGATGCCTGCCGGTGAGAAGCGTGCGGCAAATCTGGATCTGCTTTTGCAACGCGCGCTGGAATATGCGGGTAAAGGTAATCACGGCATATTCTCGTTTGTGCGTTACATTGAGAGCATGAAGAAATCCGAGATTGATTTCGGAGGGGCGTCCCTGACGAATGAGGGAATGAATGCGGTACGCATTATGAGTATCCACAAGAGTAAGGGACTTGAGTTTCCGGTGGTGTTCCTTGCGGGAACGGCGCGCCAGTTTAATCAGGTTGATGCCAGAGGTGTCGTAAAGGATAACGATTACGGCATGGGAATTGATTATATCGATCTGGAGGACCGCTATAAAATGAAGACGATCCTGAAAAATTATCTGGCAGACCGGAGCGTGGCAGGAAGCATGGCGGAGGAGATCCGTGTGCTTTATGTGGCGCTGACAAGAGCCAAGGAGCTTCTGATCATAACGGGAACCTCGAAGGATCTGGAAAAGGATATGGCGAAGTGGCAGGCACAGCCGCCGGAATATGGTCTTGTCGATCTGATCGGGGCGAAAAGCTTTCTTGCAATGTTGATGCCGCTGATCACGGATGTGTCCGCGGAGCCTTATTTTGCGATCGAGACATGGGACAGTTCGCGGCTGACCACACAGGCGGCGGAAGAGATGGCGGAGGATATCTTAGGCTATGAGGATCTGAAGCATTGGGACAGCAGTGTGTGCTATGACGAGGAAATCCGGGACGAGATCTGTGCGGAGGAAGCGTATGTGTATCCGTATGAAGCGGAGCAGAATGTGCCGGTCAAGATTTCTGTGACCGAGTTGAAGCGTCTCGAGCTGCAGGCGCGGCAGATGGAGGAGGACGTCTGGGTGGACAGTGAGCTTCCGGAAGCAGGGGCGACGGAAGGGATCAGGATGCTTGACCTGACACAGATCGGAGGGAATGAAGAGCCTGAGCCGGCACAGAGCGGAGCTGAGGAGAAGGCGGATCTGCCGCAGACAGGGGAAGCGAAGAAGCGTGATTTGCCGCAGACCGGAGAGAATGCTGAAGAAACTAATGGAATAAGCGATATTCCGAGACCGCGGTTTCTCGCCGAAAAGGAGCAGCTTTCCGGTGCACAGAGAGGTACCGTGTATCATCTGGTGTTTGAGCATCTTCCTTATGAACTGCTCGATGAGCACTCGGATGCATCAGTGCTGGAACGCTGGCTGCAATCATTTGCGTCAAAGGGATATCTGACGCCGCAGGAGCTTGCCGAGATCCGGGCAGACGATTTCATAGCATTCCTGCGGACGGATATCGGCAGACGGATGCGGGCGGCTGCACTGGCGGGAAAGATTCAGAGAGAGCAGCAGTTTATGATGGGCTTTGATGCCGATAAGCTGTATCCGGAGGTCACTCACGGCGATATGGTGCTGGTGCAGGGAATTATTGATGCGTGGTTCTGGGAGGATGACGAGATCGTGCTTGTGGATTATAAGACCGATCATGTCAGAAACGATCTCAGGGAGCTGGCAGACAAATACCGGATCCAGCTGGAGTATTATGCGGAGGCACTGGAGCGTGTGACGGGGCATACGGTCCGGGAAAAGATTATTTATTCCGTCCGCAAACGGGACTTTATCCGGGTGTGATATTCCGGGGCTTTGACAACTTTTGACATTGCCATAATTCTGACAGAAAGATATGGTACAAGTTTGATAAATTTATATATGGCATTTTTAAGAAAAGATAATTCCTGCAGTTTGAGACTTGTAAGGGATGGGAAAGGAAATCAAATGAAAAACAGAAAATGGACAGCATGGTATATTTTGACAGCAATCTGCATTTGTATGGTATTGGAACCGATGGGGCAGATAAACACAGCTTCGGCTGCAGGAGAAGGAACATACAGTGAGTCCGGTTTTTGGGACAGTGATACATCTGCTACTCCGTCGGCGACAGCAACAGGAGGAGGGATCACGACACCGACACCGGTGCCGACTCCGACGAAAAGACCTGCGGTAACAGCAAAGCCAAAGGCAGATATTTCTCTGAAAAATGAGTTTCAGAATGTGGTATTAACGGTTGGTACAACCGGTGAATTTGATATTGACCGCGTAAGCTTTGCATCGTATCCGTTGGAGGATCTGGTGGAGTTACATTATAGCAGTAATGACAGCAGTGTGCTTCAAGTGACCGCAAACGGCGGCTATCATGCCATGAAGGTTGGGGAGACGGTAATGACCGTAACCGGTATCGACCGGGATGGCAATACGATGTTTTACTGTACTTATACGGTGTCCGTATATCCGGACATGTCCAAGGTAACACTTGCGAAGCAGGCGGTGCAGATATACATTGTGAAAAACAGCTATAACAGCACCAACAGTGCACAGATCGCCATTCAGGGCGGTGACAGCCAGATTTTTGACAGCGACAGAAATGAAAATCTGATCTACGAAGTGATCTCTTCCAATAAGAAAATGTATGTTTCGACAGAGATCACGAACGGTAAGATTGTGATCACCTGCAGCGATGCCGGGAGCACGACATTGACGCTCAAGCTTTATGGGAAAGAATATAAGATCCAGTTGAAGGTATCCGTGCTGGAAATGTCTGCCGGATCCACTTTGCTGGCCGGTCATCAGACGAAGCAGCTCCGGGTGAAGGGATATCAGGGAAGCGTTGTCTGGAAGTCCAGCCGTCCGAAGGTGGCAAGTGTATCAAAGAATGGTAAGGTACGTGCGAAGAAGACCGGCAACACGATCATTACGGCGAAGGTTGGCAATGTCCGTGTGGGCTGCGTGGTGTCTGTGACAACGACCACCAAGAAAAAGGTTATCCGCCGTGCGCAGAAGATGGCGTCCACAAGCCAGTACAGCCAGCCGAAGCGCATGTTGAAGGGATATTACGACTGTAGTTCTCTTGTCTGGAGAGCTTACGCAAAATACGGATATCGTTTTGGCGTCACCGGGTATGCACCGACAGCAGCCGGGGAGGCACAGTATCTTGCAAACAGAAACAAGCTTTTGAAAGGAGGATTTAGCCAGAAAAATGCACAGAAGCTCAAGTTCAAGGCAGGCGATCTGATGTTTAAGACCGGTGCATCCAATGGCAGATACAAGGGAATTTATCATGTGGAAATGATCATTGGATATGAGTTCTACGGATGGGATCAGAACAACAAGCCGGTTCTGCTGGTGAAATGGGCGAACCGTCCGGATGGGTATTACGGATACGGTATCGGAATTGTTGGGAAGATGTAAACCGCACAGGATAATGTATTGAAGGGGATGAAACTATGAAAAAGAAAAATGTATTATGGGTAGTGGCGATTGCTGCCGCTGTCGCAATGGCAGCAGGTGGCGGAATCGGAAACGGAGAGGGTAAGCAGGAAGACTGGCTTAGTGCACCGAAGGTGCAGGCAGAGGAACCGGGACCGAAAGTAACGCTGTCTCCGATTCAGAAAGAGAAGGTCTCCTTGAAACAGGATGGACTCTGCTATTATAAGACAACAGCGAGAGGAGCATGGGGAAATCCGAAGAAGTACGGATTTGAGGACACAGATCCGGTTTATGAGCTGTTTGCGTTTGAGCAGGAATTTGACGAGAACGGCAATGCAAAGTATACGGATATCGTAGTGCCGAAGGAAATTGATGGAATTCCGGTAATTGACTGCAACAGTTTTATTAACCATGATGAGATCAAAAGTCTTCGTGTGCAGGCGGCGTACAGTGGCTGGCGCGATTATTCCATACAGTCGCAGGATGAGGATCTTCTGTTCTGCCGTGTGGAAGGCTGCAAAAATCTGGAATATTATGAAATGGCAGACGATACAGAATATCTGGATGATATAGACCTGAAGGGATGTACCTCATTGAAGGAAATCGTTATTCCGAAGGGGATGAAGTCGATGGAGGACGGTGCTTTCGGCTATTGTGAGAATTTAAAAAGCATAAAATTTGATGACTTTTCCAATCTGGATTGCGTTGATGCATTGAAGGATCTGCCCTGGTGGTGGGATAAGTGTGTCCGGAAAAATGGAATGGTTATTTACCAGAAATGTCTGTTAGATGCAGGAAAGGGCTCCAAAACAGTCACGATCCGCGGCAATAAAATTAAAAAGATCATGTCACGGGCATTTCAGAAAAGCAAGGCAAAAACAATTAAGTTAGTCAATGTAAAAAAAATGAGCGAGGACACTTTCAGTGGCTGCAATGCAGAGAAGATCATTGTCGGAAAAGAGACGGACCCTGTCATTCCGGCAGGTTGCTTCGGATCGACAAGATCCCTGAAAGAGCTGCATATCATGTCACGCAAAAAGCTTATATGGGGACCGGTGCCGTGGGGATATTCCGGGTTATGCCTGTTTGACGACGGAAAAGATAAAATAGATATTTACATACACAGTGATAAATTCCACACCGAATCAATGAAGCAGTGGACCTGCGGTAAGAATGTCACCGTACATGTTCCGAAAAAAGTGGTCGCAAAATACCGAAAATATACCAAATGCACGGTCGTTGCGTTATAATAAGGCAAAGGGCAGAAAGATAACAATCGATGTTACGAGGTTATTACAAATGAAAATAGCAATTTGTGATGATGATCAGATTCTTTGTCATCATCTGGAGGAAATGTTACTGGAATTAGGAAGAAAAGAGCAGACGATTTTACAGACGGAACTGTTTTTTGACGGAGATACTTTATGGAATTATCTCAAACAGGGTTACCGTTTTGATCTGCTCTTTCTGGATATTGAAATGGATCGCATGGACGGCATTGCGGTTGGTCGTGCGATCCGCAATATATTGGGCGATGAGGACTGCAGGATCGTTTATATTTCCTCGCAGGAAAGCTACGCCATGGATCTTTTCGCTGTAAGACCGATGGATTTTCTGATCAAGCCGGTGACGGAAGCACGATTAAAGGAAATATGGGAGCTGTACTGCCGTCTGTCCGAAAAGGGACAGGGAATGTTCCGCTATCAGATACAGGGCAATCAAAACCGGATCGCGTGGAACCGCATTATGTATTTCCGGGTTGATAACCGCAAGATCCTGCTTCACACAACGGATGGAAGAGTGATCGAATTTTACGGGAAAATGTCAGAGATCAAGAAGGAGACGGCGACCGGTAGGTTTGTACAGATCAGTCGTTCCGAACTTGTGAATTATCAGTCGATTGAGGAATACAGAGGAAATGAGATCGTACTTCCGACGGGAGATGTTCTTTCGATCGTTGCGTCGCGCAGAAAGGAAGTGGGGGTGCAGATTGCAGAGTATATGAGGGAGGATCTATGATCTATGTAATATTATTTTTCCTGTCGGAGCTGTGCGACAGCTATTGTATATACCGGCTGATTCGCGGTCTGTCCGGGGAATGCAGGGTAAAGCATGTCTGGGAGGTGCTTTGCTATCCCGTCTATGGTCTTGTGACCGGGGCGGTGTATCTGTTTTGGAATCTTCCTTTGCTGACGATGGTTTCCAGTATGATCGTGTTGTTTGCGCTGACGATGCTGTATGACGGAAAGCTGACAGCAAGGATCTTTTATGTGTTTCTTGTGTGTGGGCTGCTCGCCTGCAGCGAGACGGTGGCGATGGTTGTAATGGGAGAGGCTCCGATGTATGCAGCCTCTGAGAATATGCAGTATGCCAATATTTTTACGGTATATCTGTCACGTCTGATCGAGCTGTTTCTTTTTGAAACGATCGTCAAAGTGGGAGGACGGAAAAAGCGCGAATTTCATTTTTATCAATTGGGGATTTTGTTTCTGATCATGGCGGGCTGCGTGTATCTGGAGGTCGTAATCTATCAGGAAATATTTGCAAGAAAACCGTTTTTTGTGACGATCACCAGCGTGGTTATCCTGGCGCTCGTTATTTTGATCATATGGAGCTATGATATGCTGACGCAGCAGTATCAGAAGGCGAAGAAAAGTGATATGCTCGATATGAAAAATCAGGTCTACAAAAATGAGCTGACCATCCTGAGGGAGCAGGAGGAGGCAGTGCGCCGGATGCGGCATGACACGAAAAATCACTGCCTTGCATTGCGGGAGCTGGCAAGACAGGGCGAAAATGAAAAGGTGATCAAATATCTGCAGCAAGTGCTGGATAATGTGGAATCGGAACACATCTGGATGCAGACGGGCAATCCCGAGATGGACGGTTTTGTAAATTATAAATTTTCACAGGCACAAAAGCTGGGAATTACATGCAGTGTCGATGCCAGGATCCCGAGAGGACTGCAGTTGAATGAATTTGATCTTGCCGGCATTTTAGGCAATCTTCTTGACAATGCACTGGAGGCGGCGCAGGGGTGTACGGATGCGTGGATCAGACTTAGTTTAAGCTATGATAAGCAGGTGTTAAATTTACTTCTCAGCAATTCTTATCAGGGAAAACTTAAGATTCGTAACGGAAGATTGCTGACCCATAAATGGGACACATCAAAACACGGCTATGGTATGGAAAGTATGAAGCGGTCGGTGGAGAAGCTGCAGGGACAGTTTATGGTGGAACATACGACCGATCAATTTACCGTGCATGTGATGCTGCCGATCTATCATAGTGCGGATCGGGAAAGTCAGGGGTAATTCACAACATTTCAGATATCAATTCACAACATCGATCGGGCACAGGAAATGTTTTGTGTTACCATAGAAATAATAGGAGTAGTTTACGCAGGTAGGATGGGAATGCTTCTTAAAGCGCACGAAACAAAAGACAAGGAGGTATTTTTTATGCGAAACAGATTCCAATGCAGAAAGATTACTGCATTGATGCTCACGGCGTGTCTGCTGGTGGCGTTAATATTGCCGGGCGGTTTGCAAACGGTATCTGTGCAGGCGAAAAAGGCAGGGATGTCACTCAGTAAAAAGAAGCTCACGCTGACACTGGGGAAGAAGTCCACGGCGACAGCCACGTTAAAGGTGAAGAATCCGGCACAGAAGGTTGTCTGGAAAAGCAGCAATAAGAAGATTGCCGTCATCAAAAAGACAACCGGGAAGAAGAAACAGACCATCGTTCTTCAGGCGAAGAAAGCCGGAAAAACCGTGATCACCGCGAAGGTCGGTGCGAAGAAGTTCAAGTGCCGCGTTGTGGTCAAGAAGGCAAAGACTGAAGAGAAAAAGGATGTAACAAATGTTGTGACTCCGGGGGCAGTCGGCGTGTACGCAACAAGTGCGACAGCATCCGGAAGTGCGATCAGTGTACATGTGAAGTTTTATAACGGATCGGACGTGAACGCAACGTTCAGCTATCAGTTTTCCATTGAAAAGCTTGAAAACGGTCAGTGGATAAAAGTACAGTCTGCAAAGGATATGATCATTCCGGCTGTGATGGGGCTGATCAAACCACAGGGGCAGGCAGAGGCTTCCTTTGTGATATCGGAGACAAAAGAGCCGGTAACATCGGGAACCTACCGGATCAATACGGATCTGGCGAGACAGGATGGAACGCCGGTGAATAACAGCAGTACGGAGTTTGTGCTGATGGTTCAATGATGAATAGAGGGGAGTATAAGGGGGAACGATTATGAAGAGAACGGAGAAAATTATCTGTTATGTGTTGATGTGTGTAAGCAGTTTTAGTGGCATGTATATGCTGTATGAGACGGTGCTGCGGGAAGTTTCGTCATGGGAAGGCGGACTGAATGCATCGGCAGCATTCGGATTGACGCTTTTATTAAAATATCCGGTGCTTTTTCTGATGATCTTAGGACTTATTGTTATGGGTGGCGTCGGCTTTTTCTGTATCGGAAGTGTAAAACCGATGCAGTTAAGGCTGCGGTGTCAGAAGCTGCCGGAGATCGTATTTTATGGAGTGGTTCAGATCGGCTTTCTTCTGCTTACGATTGACAGAGTGCATTTTGGAGACTGGTACGGTGCGGCTTCCTTTATTCCGCTTTCGGTTGCACTGTATCTGCTTGTGGTTTGGATCGGAAATATACACGCCAGCATCACAGCTTCGGAGGTGCAGGACGGAGGCAATGTATGATACAGCATCCGATCGCACCGGTTTACGATGAGGCTTCCAATGTTCTGATCCTCGGCAGTTTTCCGTCAGTGAAATCAAGAGAGCAGGGATTTTTCTATGGTCATCCGCAGAACCGTTTCTGGCGGGGG
>ULPY01013626.1_pt1 | contig 12447 bp, 8 predicted proteins | sample 1953951 | NCBI WGS metagenome assembly ULPY01 (sample SAMEA4835641, study PRJEB28245) | human gut metagenome | biome: gut microbiome; material: fecal sample | place: Denmark | collected 2008
TTTTCCTTAGGAGCATCTATGACCATTTACGGACCCTATAAAGCCTCTCTCAAAGCTGTCATGGACGGCTTTGCGCGGGGCATCCGCGCCTACAGCGAGGCAGAAAAAGAGAAGACGGGAGAGATGCTTTACGAGCATCTTTCGTATCGCCTGAAAGCGGAAGACAGTATGAAGGAGAAGCTCACGCGGAAAGGATTTCCCCTCACCGCCGAGTCTGCCTTCTATGCCGTGAAGGACGCCATCGGATTCCGCTTGGTGTGCCGTTTCGTGGATGATATTTATGAAAACGTCTCCCGCTTGAAGGCTCTTCCCGGTGTCGTTGTTGTAAAGGAAAAGGACTATATCAAAAACGTCAAGCCCAATGGCTACCGCAGCTACCATATGATCCTGGATGTCACCGCTCCCTATGAGGATGCGAGAGGCAGAGATCCGGGGCATTTCTTCATCGAGATCCAGCTGCGCACCATTGCGATGGACTCCTGGGCGGCGCTCGAGCATGAAATGAAGTACAAGCACGAGGTGGAAAATGCCGCGCTCATCAGCCGCGAGCTCAAGCGCTGCGCCGATGAGCTTGCTTCCTGCGACCTCTCCATGCAGACGATCCGGAATCTGATAAGGAAGACGTGACTGGTAGCTGGTGGCTGGTGACTAGTCACCAGTCCCTAGTCACTTCTATCCCCTAATCCCCACCCTCTTATAGTTTCTACTGAGGTCAAATCTATGAAGATCCTGCTTGCTGAAGATGAAAAAGCATTATCTGATGCCGAAGTCGCGGTGCTCCGTCACTTCGGCTATGAGGTCGATGCGGCTTACGACGGGTTCTCTGCCTGGCAGATGGCGGAGCGCGAAGCGTATGACTGTATCGTCCTTGATATTATGATGCCGAAAATGGATGGCATCGAAGTCCTTGCCAAGCTCCGCGGGAGCGGCAGCACGGTGCCGATCATCATGCTCACCGCGAAGACCGAGGTCGATGACCGCATCGCAGGTCTTGATGCGGGGGCAGATGATTACCTGACGAAGCCCTTCGCGATGGGCGAATTTCTGGCGCGCATCCGCTCGATGACACGCCGCGCGAATGCCTTCACCCCTGCCGTCCTTTCGGCAGGCGGCGTCACGCTCAATGTCGAAGAGCAGGAGCTCTCGGCGGAGAGCGCGATCCGTCTCGGCAGCAAGGAGACGAAGCTCATGAAGTATTTCATGATGAATGCCGGCAAAGCACTCACACAGGAGGAGATCCTGCGCTACGTGTGGAGCGATGAGCCTGACGTACCGGCAGATATCGTGTGGATGTATATTTCCTTCCTGAAAGAAAAGCTCGCCGCCGTCCGAGGCAAGGCAGTGATCGAAGGGGAGAAGGAAGGCCCTTTTGCACTGCGCGCAATGGGGGACTAGGGACTAGTGGCTGGTAGCTAGTAGCTAGGGATTAGGAGTCTCGAGTGACTAGGGACTAAGAGACTGAGAGACATCAGATTCCCGTATCGTCATTTCGAGCGCCAGCGAGAAATCTTTCTTGCAGATCGATAAACGATGCATGTGTGAAAGCAGAAATACGTAGCACCAAGTCGTCGTTTCCCTGCCAGTGCCCATGCGATACTGACCGCAGTGCAAGAAAGATCCCTCGGCTGCGCTCGGGATGACGATACGGGAAAAGGATAGCCCCAAAAGTTTGAAAGCAGGGATGAGTGACTAAGGATTAGGGACTAGGGGACTCTCGTATCGTCATTTCGAGCGAAGCGAGAAATCTTCCTTGCAGATCGATAAACGATGCATGTGTGAAAGCAGAAATACGTAGCACCAAGTCGTCGTTTCCCTGCCAGTGCCCATGCGATACTGATCGCAGTGCAAGAAAGATCCCTCGGCTGCGCTCGGGATGACGATACGGGGAAAAGGTATTCCCAAAAGTTTGAAAGCAGGGATTAGGAGTGACTGGTGACTAGTGACTAGGAGACTTTAGGCTCTCTCGTATCGTCATTTCGAGCGCAGTCGAGAAATCTTTGTCATTTGCGGTCAGGCGGTCGATGTTTGGAACTCCCAAACGGGAAACCTGTTACCCACTCACTTTCGGGTATCGCCCTATTTATACTCGCGGCGCTTTATAATTTTTATGCGCCGCACCAGCACTCCTCACTCCTCACTCCTCACTCCTCACTCCTCACTTCTAACTGGCGAGCAAAGCTTTCATCCCTGATCAAAGGGCGCCCCGCCCTACGGGCTAACCCGGAACCCTTTTTGTTATCCAATGTGCCAAGGAACCTCATTTATGGATATGATCAAGAAACTGCACCGACAATTCATACTTCTGGCCACGCTGGCGGTGTTCATCATCATAGCGGTTGCGCTCTCTGTCATCAATGGGATGATGTACCTCATTGTGCGGGGGGACATTCATGATGTGCTTGAGACCATCGCAGACAATGGCGGCGTCATCACCACGCGGCGCATAAGCGGGGGAGGCTGGCTCCCGGACGGCAGTTGGGTCGAGGATACGCCGGAATTCACGTACCAGACCCGTTATTTTTCCGTACTGTTGGACAGTGATGGCACGGCCAAGGTGACGAATATCAATCACATCGCTGCCTTTTCGGCGGAAAGTGCGGTAGAGACAGCGGTGGCTGCGGTGAAGACCGGGGAGAGCGAAGGCTATTTCCAAAAGCAGAAGGGGACCTATGCATACCATGTGAGCCGTACCACGGATGGCGATCTGCTGGTCGTCATTCTGGACTGCACGCGCGATCTGTCGGCGGTGAAGGCCTTCCTGAAATATTCTTCTCTCTTCGGGCTGCTCTGCCTTCTGCTTTTCGTCGGTATCGTGACGGTGCTTTCGGGGATCGCGATCCGCCCCTTCGTCAGAAATATGGAGAACCAGAAGCGATTCATTACGAATGCCAGCCATGAGCTGAAGACGCCGATCGCGATCATTTCCGCGAATGCGGAGGCGATGGATCTGATCAACGGCAAGAACGAGTGGACGGGCAATATCATTTCGCAGGTGAAGCGCCTATCGCTCCTCATCAATGACCTTGTGCTGCTCTCCAAGATCGGGGAGACGTCGGCCAAGGATCTGACGCTTGTCGATACGGATCTTTCGGAGGCGGTGAAGAGCAGCGCGGGCAGCTTCCGCCAGATGATCGAGGACGCGGGAAAGACGCTCTCTGTGGAAGCGGAGAGCGGCATCCATGCGAAGGTCGAGCCGCGGCTCTTCTCGGAGATCGTAAGCATCCTTCTGGACAATGCGGTCAAGTACTGTGATGAGAAGGGGATGATCACCACCCGCCTAGAGAAAAATAAAAAGGGCGTGATCCTCTCTGTCTCCAATCCGTATCAGGAGGGAGCGTCAGAGGACTATGAGCGCTTCTTTGAGCGATTCTATCGCGGAGACACATCGCACAACAGCAAAAGGTCCGGCTATGGCATCGGCCTTGCCATGGCGCGCGACATGGCAAGGCTCATGAAGGGAAGCCTCGATGTGTCATATAAGGACGGGGTCATCACCTTTAGCTTGAGCCTGTAGGGCTTTGGAGAGACTCCGCCTCTGAGGCAGCCCCGGATCTTGGATCCCTCCATCAAAATCCTCGCCGCAGAGGGTGCCGGTCAGGGATTTTTATCCTTTGAAAAAATGGTTAAAAAGCTTTTGCGCATAAAAAATGGATGCCCATCATGAGCATCCATTTTTTATGCATGTATATGGGGTGGCCAATTGGCTGGAGAGGGAGTTTACCGCTTCCGCTTCGTGTCCGAAGAGCCTTTTAAGCGATGCAAGATTCGCAATACGATCTGAATTTACCAACCGAAGAGATTAAGCCTATCGAGCGCCTTTATTGCATCTTCATATTCCTGTTCCGCCGCTTTCTCATACCACTCCCGTGCTTTCTCAAAGGATTGTTCAACGCCCCTACCATTTTCATACATACACCCTAAATTGCACTGTGCACAAGCAAATCCTTGCTCCGCGGCTTTCAGATACCACTCCACTGCTTTCTCAGCGGATCGTTCAACGCCCCTACCTTTTTCATACATAGTCCCTAAATTGCACTGTGCACCAGCATTTCCCTGATCCGCCGCTTTCTGCCACCACTCCCGTGCTTTCTCATAGGATCGCTCAACGCCAGTACCATTTAGATACATAAACCCTAAATTGCACCGCGCATCAGCATCTCCCTGCTCCGCGGCTTTCAGATACCACTCCGCTGCTTTCTCATAGGATTGTTCAACGCCAGTACCATCTCTATACATACACCCTAAATTGTACTGTGCACAATTATCTCCCTGCTCCGCAGCTTTCAGATACCACCCCGCCGCTTTCTCATAGGATTGTTCAACGCCAGTACCATCATAATACATATCCCCTAAACTGTACTGTGCATCAGCATCTCCTTGTTCCGCAGCTTTCAGATACCACTCCGCTGCTTTCTCATAGGATTGTTCAACGCCAGTACCATAATAATACATATCCCCTAACTTGTACTGCGCATCAGTATTTCCCTGTTCCGCGGCTTTCAGATACCACTCCACTGCTTTCTCATAGGATTGTTCAACGCCAGTACCATAATCAGTACCATAATAATACATAGCCCCTAAATCGTACTGTGCCCTAGCAAGTCCCTGCTCCGCGGCTTTCAGATACCACTCTAGTACTTTCTCATCGGATTGTTTAACGCCACGACCAAATTTATACATATCCCCTAAATCGTACTGTGCCCTAGCAAGTCCCTGCTCCGCGGCTTTCAGATACCACTCCACTGCTTTCTCATAGGATTGTTCAACGCCATCACCCAATTCATACATAAACCCTAAATTGCACTGTGCATCAGCATCTCCTTGTTCGGCAGCTTTCAGATACCATTCCACTGCTTTTTCATAGGATCGTTCAACGCCACGACCATATTTATACATAAGCCCTAAATTGTTTTGTGCACAAGCATCTCCCTCATTCGCCAATTCAAGTATGTTGTCTTTTGTGTTGTTCCGAATTTCATCTTGCTCAGGAGATCCATCTGGTAAAGAATCTGCCACATCATAACCTGCCACTGCATAACCGGCTTTATATGACTTTTTAAAATAGGCAATCGCCTTTTGTTCATTTATAGATTGAACGCCATATCCTTGCGAAAAATAGGCAGCCATCATATAAAGGGCGATTGCGTTTCCTTCATCGGCGGCTTCCCGAATCTGTTCATACGCTTTTTTTGTATGATCCGTAAGGAATAGGTGCATCAAACCTTTATCATCTTTACACTGCAATACCCCTTCTGCCGTCGATTCAGATTTAAGCTGCAATAATCCTTCTGCCGTCGATTCAGACAAGTTGTACAAGAGGTCAAGCATGAAATCGTAAGCGCTAACATGAGTATTAAGATTTACATTCGCCTGCTGTCTCATGTAGTCTTTCGCTAAGTCACCCCGAATTTCATCAGCTCCCATAGTAACGCCATGGTTTTTATAATTAGCTGCCATAACATCAACCACATAACGATCTTTATCCGCTAAGGCATTTAATTTTTCAAGGGTCCCCATGGAAATGAGATAGGATGGATCGGAGATGGGTTTGATTCCGTGATGATTGAGCAGCTTTTCCTGTAGTACAGGCGTATCCGCGATCGTCTTTAACGTATCAAAGATATTTATCTCTTTTTTCGGCGCCATGCCAATCTGCCCCATGGCCGCCTTTAAAAGAAGAAGATCGGATGTTGTCCAATTGCCACCGGTCAAATCATAGAAATCTCTGGCAAGGCATACAATCTTTCCCGTATCATCCAAGTCGCTATATTCTACGCCATTCAACTTAAGGGATTCGACAGAGGCTTGCCAGTTAAGCAGTTTCACATTCCATTCTACCTTATCCATTCTTAAACTAAGGCTGATCATATCCCCACGGGTTTTAAGGATAAATTTTTCAAGAATCACGAACTGCTCCTTGAATTTTTCGTTGACCGCGTCAATAGGAGCATTGAGTTTATTGTTTACTGCCGTAAGCAGGTCAACAGTCATAAGATTTTGTTCGGCTAGCTTCTGCATCGTCACCTGAGAAGCATACTGAGCGGCCCTCATATTGCGATTGATCTTATCCTGAAGCCTTTTATTGCTGCCTGTGATTGCGCCAATGAACCGACTGAAAAAGCCTTTGCTTGCCAGTTCATGCGATGCATCATCAGCCGCCGTAAGAGCCGACGTACATTCAAAGACAAGACGATTGATTTCTCGACGATTATTCTTGTGGGCGGCGATCACATGATCGATCTGTTTCTCCAGCTCTGTCTGTTCGTCTATGGTGAAAACTTCATTGCCGTCAACGATGGCTAATTGATTGCTATGATTCATGCTCTGTCTCCTCCATATTCAGATTCCCTATCCGTTCCATAACCATTTGATTCATTGAAGTTTCTTGTCCTTAGCTTATTACAGGGATGATTTACAGTCAACACGATAAGCCCATAAACCATAAAATTTGGATGCCAGGCAGTGTCTGCGGCAAATATCTACAAAATGATAGCCGTAAATTCCATGTTTGTGTTTTAGTACCTACATGGGATTTGCGGCATTTTGTGATGCCGTATGCATCAGAGGGAGCTTCCCGTTATCCCTCGCGTTTGACCTCTTGCCCATGACAGGCATGATTGGCTTTCCTCTTGTAGTATAATGGGAAGAACGTTGATCGCTGCGGATCCGATTTCTGCATTCCGCAGGGGCTCTGGCAGCGATCAACTGATAGCTACGACCAAGGAGATCTGTTATGGATGCGATATGGCAAGGCCTTTCCGGCATTTTTGAAGTCGCCCTCATAGCGGGGCTGGGCTTTTTTCTGGCGAAGAAGGGATGGTTCTGGGAGAATGCGGCAAAGGATCTGACGAGGCTCACGATGACTGTCGCGCTGCCGCCGCTCATGATCCACTCGCTGTATGCCAATTTCACGCATGATGCACTGCTGGCAGCGGCGCCGGATCTGGTGTTGCCCTTTGTTTCTATCTTCGCCAGTTACCTCGCGGGGCATGTGCTCGCCTCTCTGCTTCACATCTCCAAGGGCCGCCGCGGCATTTTTATCTGTACCTGCTGCATCGCGAATGCCATCTTCATCGGCGTGCCGGTGAATGTGGCGCTCTTCGGTGAGGCGAGCGTGCCGTCGTGTATGCTGTACTATCTGGCGAATACGACGATGTTCTGGGCGCTCGGGGCGTACCTCATCATACGGGATGCCGGCGGGCAGCACCGTTTCACGCTGAAAGAGATGCTCTTGAAGCTCCGCACTCCGCCGCTCATGGGATTCGCAGCGGGCGTCATCCTGCTCCTTGCGAATGTCCCCATCCCGCACTTTGCGATGGCAGCGATGAAGTATGTGGGCGGCATGGCGACGCCGATGGCGCTCATGGTCATCGGTATCCAGATGAGCCAGATCCCGCTTTCCTCCATCCATTTCGATAAGGATCTGGTGGGAGCGATGGCAGGCCGTTTCCTTCTGGCACCGCTCTGCCTCTTCCTGCTTCTTCCCGTCATTCCTGTTTCCGAGATGTCATCCAAGGTCTTTCTCATGCAGGCGGGGATGCCGGCGATGACGAATATGACGATCCTCGCGACCGCAGTCGGGGCGGATGCGGAGTACTCGACGACGGTCAACTGCGTCTCGCTTGTCCTCGGTGTATTCTTTGTGCCGTTTTATATGTATATGCTCTCGTGAGGAGGGCTGCGCCAATTAGAAATTAGAAATGAGAAATTAGAAATGGTGGTGGCAGCTTCGCTGCAAAATATATTTGCGGCGAAGCCGCGCACCACAAAGTTTGAAAGCAGGGATGAGTAGCTAGGGATTAGAAGTGACTAGTGACTGGAATACCGCCTTCGGGCATCACCCTATTTATACTCCGCGGCGCTGCTGATTTTTATGCGCCGCACTACCATTTCTCATTTCTAATTTCTCATTCAAGCGAGGGTTTCAAACGTAATCAAAGGGCGACCCGCCCCACGGGCTAACCCTGCCCCTTATATTTTTCCCAAGGAGCCTTCTATGAGATCTAGTGAATGGTCGATCTCCTTTCTCCGTCAGCTCTTCTCGCTGACGAGCCGCTACTGGAGATCCGAAGAAAAGAAGAGTGCCTATGCCTATCTTTTGGGCATCGTGACCCTTACGATCGCAGCGGTCTACATGACCCTGCTCCTGAACGACTGGTTCAATGAGTTTTACAGCGCGCTGCAGAATTACGATGCGGATGCGGTCTATCACGGGCTCATCCGCTTCACCGGGCTCGCCTTTGCACACATCGCTTTTGCGGTCTATGCGTACTACCTGCAGCAGCAGCTCGCGCTCCGGTGGCGGCGCTGGCTGACGGAGGAATACCTTGCCCGATGGACGGAGCGGGAGATGTACTACCGCATGGACATGTTCTCCAAGGAAGCGGACAATCCGGATCAGCGTATCTCAGAGGATATCAATCTTTTCACGGCGCGTACGCTTTCCTTCATGGCGGGGCTTCTGAAGGCCATCACCACCATCGTCTGTTTCATTTTCGTCCTGTGGCAGCTCTCAGAGCCGCTGCCCTTCACCGTGGGCGGCGAGACGTACCATATCTACGGCTATCTCGTGTGGGCAGCACTCATCTACTCCCTCATCGGCACATGGATCACGCATCGGGTCGGGCATCGGCTCGTAGGGCTGAATTTCGTGCAGCAGAAGCTGGAAGCAGACTTCCGCTATGCCATGGTGCGCCTTCGGGAGACGGCGGAAAGCGTCGCCTTCTATGACGGTGCGGCGCGCGAGCGGGGGATCCTTTCCACTCGTTTCGGAAAGCTGATCGAAAATACGATCTACATCATCAAGAAGCAGAAGCAGCTTTCCTGGCTCACCAATTCCTATGGGCAGATCGCGATCATTTTCCCCTTCGTCGTCGCGGCGCCCCGCTATCTTTCGAAGCATATTTCCTTAGGCGGCCTCATGCAGGTGGCGAACTGCTTCGGCAAGGTGCAGGAGTCGATGTCCTACTTCGTCGACGTGTACAGCTCGCTGGCGGAGTGGCAGTCCTGCGTGGACAGGCTCATTAGCTTCGATGCGCACATGGCGGTCATCCGAAAAGAGTCGGAGTGCGCGGGAGAGGCAAAGCGGCGAGAGGGGAAGGAGCTCCGTCTCTCGGATGTGGAGATCGCTGTTCCCGGAGGAAGGGTGCTCTGCCGTCATCTGGATGCGGTCATTCATGCGGGGGAGAAGGTCATTATCAAGGGGCCATCCGGCTCTGGGAAATCGACGCTCCTTCGTGTGCTCGCCGGTTTCTGGCCCTATGCGAAGGGCGAGATGATCCTGCCTCCCAAAAAGGAGACCATGTTCATCCCGCAGAAGCCCTACATGCCGATGGGAACGCTCGCCGAAGCCGCTTCGTATCCGGATATCGCGCTTTCGCGGAAGGAGTGGGAAGCACTCTTTGCGTTCTCCGGACTTTCCCACCTGATCCCGCTGCTGGACAGCGAAGGCGACTGGAGCCATATCCTCTCTTTGGGTGAGCAGCAGAAGCTCGCTTTTGCGCGCGTTTTCGCGAAGCGTCCCCGCTGGGTCTTCCTCGATGAAGCGACATCCGCGATGGACGAGGAGACCGAGAGCCGCCTCTACGGGCATCTCGTCCAGCTCCCCGGCATCACCGTCGTCAGTGTGGGCCATCGCTCCACGCTGGATAAGTGGCATGGGAGGGTGTGGGAGATAGGAGAGTGAAGGTTCAGAGGTAGCCCGTGGGCGCCTCGCCCATGGATGGCGGATGAAAGCTTTGCTCGAATGAGAAATGAGAAATTAGAAATGAGAAATGGTGGTGCGGCGCATAAAAATAATGAAGCGCCGTGAGGTATAAATACTGGCGATGCCCGAAGGGCTCTTGATAGCAGGTTCCCTCGTATCGTCAGCCTTCCCCTTGAGGGGAAGGTGCCCCGAAGGGGCGGATAGGGCACAGGCGGCATGAAAGACAAATGAGGAAGAATGCCTCACAGTCTCCTAGTGACTAGTCCCTAGTCACCAGTCACTAGCCGCTCATCCCTCATCCCTGCTTTTAGACTTTATTGTTAATCATACATGATTGTTAATCTTGACAAACGCCGGTCAACCTCTTTACACTATGATATATGTGCCGAAGCGAGGGCCTCGGCTTTTTTTCTGGCTCTATAGTCAACTTATGAAAAATGAATCGTTTACAAATGGATGAGAGTCAGTCGAATTCTTTCTCAAAGGAGTGACACCATTGTTGTACAGTGTAAAGATGCGTTCGAGCCTGGGCGGCTCACATGGCGTGGGGGGACGTCATATTTCCGGAGCCGAAAGGATCGCGTCCGAGGATGGACTCGAGGAGCAGGTGATTGCCATGCTGCGCCGTGCGAGGACGCATGAGCGCGGGCGCGCCGATTTCATACAGGTGAAGGTGGAGGAGATCAAAGAGAAGGACATCATGACCTGCCCCCTGATCCCGGTGTACCAGATGGATACCAGAACGAAGAGCGAGGGGCGCAAGGCCGCGAAGAAGGAGCTGCTCCGCATCGGCGTCAGCAAGGCCGCGGTAGAGAGCGCCTTCCGTGAACTGGAGTCTTTGACCGACAGCATGCGCGGAGCGATCGTGATGGATGCGGTGACGGGCGAGCGTCTCGATGACCGCGCCGAGCGAGGTGTGCGCTGCAGCAACATGGATTGCGAGGATACGGCGCTCTATGAAGCGCGCATGGCAGAAAAAGGGCTCGGCGGAGATCATCCGCGCGAAGCCCTCGTCCTCGCCTCGAAGGTGGCCTATGGCCCCGGCACGGTCGCCGAGCTCTGCTGGTCTGATGATCCGGACTATGTGACAGGCTATGTGGGCTCCAAAAAATTCGGCTATGGACGCATCACTGTCATGAAGGACATGGGGGATCCCGTAGGCGGCCGCGTCTTCTTCGTCGAGCACGGCACCGATGTGGCACGGTATGACGACTATATGCAGAATCAGGTGGTGCTTGTGAGGATGGAGGAGTAGGGGCTAGTGACTAGTGACTTGTGACTAGTAGCTAGGGATTAGGTTTGCGATACGAGAAAACCGCTAGTTTCAAACCTCCGCGGCGCTTCTGATTTTTATGCGCCGCACCACCATTTCGCATTTCTCATTTCTAATTTCTCATTCAAGCGAAACTTTCATCCGCAATCAAAGGGTGAGCACGCCCCAGGGGCTAACCCTGAACCTTGAACCCTGAACCTTGAACCCTTTTCTCCATTTCCCTAAGCGAGGTATATCCATGAAACTGCAAGACATTCCATCAGCACTGTCCGCCATTGCGGACGAGGGCCGTTTCCGGAGGGTCGAAGACCTGCGAATGGTGACGGCATCCCGCGGAATAAGGCGGGACGGGAAGGAATACATCGTATTTAACTCCAATGACTACCTAGGCATGACCCATGAAGGCGAAGTCATGGCTGCTGCGCGGCGCGCGGTGATCTATGGCACCGGCTCGGGCGGTGCGCGGCTGACTTCGGGTGCTGTTTTCGAGCTGTCCGAGCTGGAGAAGGCGCTCGCAGCCTTCAAGCATGCAGAAGATGCGGTGATCTTCAATACAGGCTATATGACGAACCTCGGCGTCCTTTATGCGCTCGCCGGCAAGGGTGACGTGATCTTTTCCGACGCGCTGAATCATGCGAGCATCGTGGATGGCTGCCGGATCTCAAAAGCAAGGGTCGTCATCTATGCGCACTCCGATATGGAGGATCTGGCAAGGCTTCTGGCCGAGACGCCCTGCGAAGGCCAGCGCTTCATCGTGACCGATGGCGTTTTTTCCATGGACGGAGACATCTGCCCGCTGCCTTCCCTTCTTTCTTTGAAAAAGAAATACGGGGCCTGCCTCATCGTCGATGATGCACACGGCGTGGGCGTCATCGGCGACACCGGACGCGGCACGGCAGAGTACTATCACGAGAGCGGCATCGACATCCAGGTGGGGACGCTCTCCAAGTCGCTCGGCGCCGAGGGCGGCTACGCGGCGGCTTCGAAGGAGATCACGGACTATCTCAGAAATGTCTCCCGCCCCTTCATCTTCTCCACCTCGATCTCTGCCGTGACAGGAGCGAGTGCGCTGGCGGCGCTCCGGCTGCTGGAAAACAATCCTTCCCTCTATATGGGGCGGCTCCGCTTCAAGACCGCTTACATGAAGGCGAAGCTCTCAGAGGCCGGCATTCCCGTCCTTCCGGGGGATACCTCCATCCTTCCGATCGTCATCGGTGATGAGAAGCAGACGCTCGCTTATGCCAAGGCCTGCCGCGCAGACGGCATCCTTCTCTCTGCCATCCGTCCGCCGACGGTACCTGCCGGTACGAGCCGCATCCGCCTGACCGTCACTGCCGCGCACACGAAGGATGAGCTCGACCGCGCAGCGGAAGTGATGAAGAGGCATTGGAAGTAGAAAGGGTTCAGGGTTCGGGGCTAGCCCCGGGGCGTGCCGCCCCTTGATTGGGGATGAAAGCTTTGCTCTCTA
>ULPY01085935.1_pt1 | contig 12098 bp, 13 predicted proteins | sample 1953951 | NCBI WGS metagenome assembly ULPY01 (sample SAMEA4835641, study PRJEB28245) | human gut metagenome | biome: gut microbiome; material: fecal sample | place: Denmark | collected 2008
TGAAAGAACTCGGCGCGACTGAAGATATGCTTCCGCTTATCGCAAGTTCAACGATTCCGGGTGGAGGCTATAAAAAGATGAATTCCGATGATATTTTAAAGGTTTTAAAGGAATGTTACTAAGGAGGAAGATAGCGTGAAAACGCTTATTGTGTATTATTCGTATTCGGGAAACACAAAAAGAATCGCTGAAATGATTCAGAGTAAAATCGGCGGAGATACGGCGCGAATCGAGACGGTGAACCCGTATGAGGGAGATTATAACTCGGTCGTTGAACAGGGAAAGAAAGAGGTGGACAGCGGTTTTGCACCTGAAATAAAGCCGATGAATATTAATATGTCCGATTATGATACCATAGTTTTAGGAACGCCTGTATGGTGGTACACATATGCACCGGCGGTAAAGACATTTCTTGACGAAAACGATTTTTCCGGCAAGACAGTCTATGCCCTTGCGACAAACGGCGGCTGGATAGGTCATACGTTTAATGACGTCGAAAGAGAGTGCACCGGCGCTGAGATAAAACCGGGTTTAAACATTAGGTTTGACGAGGAAAGGTTAGTCACCCCCGAATCCGAGATTTATGATTGGATTAATAAAATTAAATGATGCGCAAGGAGGCTGCTTAAATTTTAAGCAGCCTTTCTATCCCATTTTTACTTCCCGTTCAATCCACGCCATAAGAAGGTTCACTATCTTTTGTTGATCGGCGGCGGATAGCTGCTTTCCTTTCGGAACGCGATACCACTTGTTAAGACAGCCACGGCAGCAACAGGCACAGGCGTGCTGTGCGATAAACACGGGATGCCCGCGCATCGGCGTCTGCTTGCCGTCATTGGGAATTTCAGCGGGGGCAAGCCGCGCCGCAACAAAGTCGGCGGCGTGGGAGCGGATGGTATCAAGCCCTTTTTCGGCAATATATTTCTTATCCTTTTCGGAAAGATGAAAATTTGACCGAAATTTGGATTTTTTTAATTTTTCAAGCGCTTCGTCTATGGTTTGCACTGATGTCATCTCCATTTTTAAAAAATCTTCCTTAATATATAATAACATATAAAGTCAATCACAGCAATATAACGTGTTCAAGAAATTTTTTCATAAAATTTTGAGTTTTTTTGAAAAAACACTTGCATATACGAAATCGTTATGTTATAATATTATGGCGTTTGGAAAGATAAAGAATGAATTTCTCTTTCCGGCGAAATTATTAAATACGCACGCACGCGGATTGTACAAGCGGTGCCGCAAACCCATGACGGTACTTGTGCGAGTTGATTCGTGCGGAGGTAAAACTATGGAGGTGTAAATCATGGGAGTAATTCAGATGAAACAGCTTTTGGAGGCAGGTGTTCACTTCGGACATCAGACACGCCGTTGGAATCCTAAAATGGCGGAGTATATTTTTACCGAGAGAAACGGTATCTATATCATCGACCTTCAGAAGACCGTAAAGAAAATTGAGGAAGCGTACTATTTTGTTCGTGACATCGCGGCAGAGGGTGGAACAATTCTCTTTGTCGGCACAAAGAAGCAGGCTCAGGATGCTATCCGCGAGGAAGCAGAAAGAACCGGTATGTACTATGTAAATGCGCGTTGGCTCGGCGGTATGCTTACAAACTTCAAGACAATCAAAAAGAGAATCGAGCGTCTTTATCAGCTTGAAAAGATGGCTGAGGACGGAACAATGGACCTTCTTCCCAAGAAAGAGGTTATTAAACTGAACCTTGAGCACGAGAAACTCGAAAAGTTCCTCGGCGGTATCAAAGAAATGAAGGATCTTCCTTCGGCTATGTTCGTTGTTGACCCGAGAAAAGAGAAGAACGCTATCGCAGAGGCTCATAAACTCGGTATCCCGGTTATAGCAATCGTTGATACAAACTGTGACCCTGAAGAAGCTGACTATCCTATCCCCGGTAACGATGACGCTATCCGTGCGGTTAAGCTTATTGCCGCTACAATCGGTAACGCTGTTATCGAAGGCCGTCAGGGCGAGCAGAACGTTGCTGAAACCGAAACGGCTGAGGAAGCAGAAGTTAGCCTCGATATGCTCGATGAGTAATATATAAATTCAGAGATAATCAGAAAGGATGATATAAAATGGCATTTACAGCACAGGATGTTAAAAAGCTTAGAGAAATCACAAGCTGTGGTATGATGGACTGTAAGAAGGCTCTTACAGAGACTGACGGCGATATGGACAAGGCTATTGAGTTCCTGAGAGAAAAGGGACTTGCTACTGCTGCTAAGAAGGCGGGCAGAATTGCGGCTGAGGGTATCGTTAAGTCGTATATAGACGGAAAAGTCGGCGTTTTGGTTGAGGTTAACTCAGAAACCGACTTTGTTGCGAAGAACGCTGAGTTCCAGAACTTTGTTGCGGATGTTGCTAAGACTATTGCTGACACCAACCCCGCTGACGTTGAAGAACTCAAAAATGAGAAGTGCGGCGATTCTACCATCGGCGATATGCTGACCGAGAAAATTGCTAAAATCGGTGAGAATATGAACATCAGACGTTTCGCAAGAGTTGAAACAGACGGTGTTATCACCGACTATATTCACGCGGCAGGTAAAATCGGCGTTTTGGTTGAGGCTGACGCTCCCGATAACGACGAGGTTCACGAGTGCTTGAGAAATCTCGCTATGCAGATTGCGGCTCTTAACCCGAAGTATTTGTCAAGCAACGATGTTGCTGAAGATTATAAAGAGCATGAGAAAGAAATTCTTATCGCTCAGCTTAAGAATGACCCGAAGAACGCTTCTAAGCCCGACAACATCATTGAGAAGATGATTACAGGTCGTCTCGCAAAGGAACTTAAGGAAATCTGCCTGCTTGAACAGGAATATGTTAAGGCAGAGAACAAAGAGACCGTTGCTAAGTATGTTGAAGCGGTAAGTAAGAAAATCGGTGCTGACATCAAGATAAAGAGCTTTGTTCGTTTTGAGACCGGTGAAGGCCTTGAAAAGAAGGAAGAAAACTTTGCTGATGAAGTTGCAAGTATGATTAAATAATCAGATAAAATTTAAAGGCATCAGCCACATTAAGCGGTTGATGCCTTTTTGAATTGTTTGTGAGCTATTAAATATCTCTGAATCTGAGCAACGTCAGACCTCTTACAGATGAATGAAGCAATCTCACACGTTGCACAAATTTTATCGGCGATTGTGACGATTACGCTTTCGCGGTAACGCGGCGGCTTTATGTTAAGCGGAAACATATGCTTAATTATAATATCCTCTTGAATCTTGTCAATTTCAAAATCACGCTCTGCATTTTTTAATGCAATCTGAGCATGACCGAAACCGTGCATCCTGTCACCCGGCGTTCCCTCGCGCCAGTCATAAAGGAAGTAGTCATGAAGCAGAGCCCCGCGAATCAGACTTCGCATATTAACCGTGATATTAAGCTTTTTTGCTATCCACACGCTTACGCACGCAACAGACAGCGAATGCTCGAAACAGTTAAAGTGACGGTGATGAACAAGATTCAGTTCGCACTGCATACGGTCTGATGTCAGTATGTCATAGCCGTATTCAAATATAAGAGAAACAATAGCTGAAATAGATTCTGTCTTATACATTATTTTCACCTTAATATTTATTCTGTCATAAAGATTTTTTACATCTATAATTATAATATTAGTTATCAGCAAAATCAAGTCAAAATATTTACCAAATTAGCACAAAAACGAGGGGTATTCTTGTGAGTTTATTGCTGTTGTGCATATTCTACAATTACATATCGATAAAGATAATATAGATATGCGTAATTTACACTTGCATACCCGGTCGAATTATGTTATAATCTAAAGTAAAATACAAAATAGAGAAGGTGCGTTATGAACAAAATATCTATCATCGGAACCGGCAGCGTCGGTTCTACAATCGCTTATACACTTACGGCTATGGGCATTGCCTCAGAAATTGTTATGATTGACATAAACAACGATAAGGCTCTCGGCGAAGCATTGGACATTCGTCAGGGTACACCGTTTTTAGGGGCATGTTCAATCTACGCGGGGGACTATCCCGACGCGGCAAATTCAAACATCGTAATTTTAACTTCGGGTATCGCAAGAAGACCCGGCCAGTCAAGACTTGAGCTTGCACAGACAAACGTTGATATTACAAAGAAGATAATCCCGCAGATTACAAAATACGCTCCGGATGCTACCTATATTATAGTTAGTAACCCAGTTGATATTTTGACCTACACATTCTGCAAGAGATCGGGTCTGCCCGAAAATCGCATTATCGGTTCGGGTACTATCCTTGATACCTCGCGTTTGCGTGCGAGACTTTCGGAATATTATAACCTCAACCAGAGTAATGTTCACGCTTATGTTTTCGGTGAACACGGTGATTCTTCATTTATCCCCTGGTCGGTTGCGAATATTTCAAATGTTCCCATCGATGATTGTGACAAACTGATTTCGACTGACACAAGCTCTTATCCCAAATTCGACCGCGACGAGGTTGAACAGTATGTTCGCAAGTCGGGCGGTATCGTTATCGAGAGAAAGGGTGCTACTTTCTATGCCGTTTCTGCTTCTGTCTGTCACATTTGCAAGTGCCTGCTTGCCGGCATCGATACTACTATGACTGTATCTACACTTATGCACGGTGAATACGGCGTTGATGACGTTTGCCTCAGCGTTTTGAACATCGTGGGTAACGAGGGTGCAAAGGCTAAGGTTCTTATGCCGCTTACCGATGATGAGCTTGTAAAGCTCAAAAAGAGTTCTGATACATTAAAGGATGTAATCAATAACCTTGATATTTAAGGTATAAAACATAATAAAAAGGTGGTAAACAATAATGGAATATCGTATAGAACACGATTCTATGGGCGAGGTTAAGGTTCCCGCAGACAGACTTTGGGCCGCACAGACCGAGAGAAGCCACGAGAACTTTAAAATCGGTGTCAATATCGAAACGATGCCGAGAGAAATCACTCACGCCTTCGGAATTCTTAAAAAGGCCGCTGCTCTTGCGAATAACGAGTTAAAGCCGGAGAAGATGACTGCTGAAAAGCTTGAATACATCTCAAAGGCTTGTGACGAAGTTATTTCGGGTGAGCTGAACGGTCATTTTCCGCTTGTTGTATGGCAGACGGGTTCGGGTACTCAGTCTAATATGAACGCAAACGAGGTTATAGCTAACCGTGCGAACCAGCTTGCGGGAAAGAAACTTGTGCATCCGAATGACGATATTAATATGAGCCAGTCATCAAATGATACATTCCCGACGGCTATGCACATTTCTGCTGTTATAGCAATAGAGGATAAGCTTATCCCCGCAATCGAACTTCTGATAGAAACCTTTAAGAGGCTCGAGACTGAGAATGAGGGAATAGTTAAGTCCGGCCGTACACACTTGCAGGACGCTACTCCTATCAAGTTCAGTCAGGAAATAAGCGGATGGCGCTCAAGCCTTGAACGCGATGTTGAGCTTTTGAAGCTTGCCGTTTCGCCGCTTCACGAGCTTGCCCTCGGCGGAACCGCCGTTGGAACAGGCCTTAATACCCCTAAGGGATTTTCAGAGCTTGTTGCCGCAAAGGTTGCTGAACTTACCGGAAAGAATTTCATTACGGCTGAGAACAAGTTCCATGCTCTCACCTCAAAGGATGAAATAGTATTTGCTCATGGTGCAATCAAGGCGACCGCTTGTGATATGCTGAAGATAGCGAACGATGTTCGCTGGCTGGCTTCGGGACCGAGAGACGGTCTCGGCGAGATTCATATCCCCGAGAACGAGCCGGGCTCATCGATTATGCCGGGTAAGGTTAATCCGACCCAGTGTGAGGCGGTTACTATGGTTGCCGTTCAGGTAATGGGTAACGATACCGCTGTTTCAATAGCGGCTTCACAGGGTAACTTTGAACTTAACGTATTTATGCCGGTTACGGCTTATAACTTCCTTCAGTCGGCAAGGCTTTTGGCTGAGGCAATCGTATCATTCAATAACAACTGTGCTGTCGGAATCACGGCAAACAAAGAGAAGATGCACCATAATCTTCACAATTCTTTGATGCTTGTTACCGCACTCAATCCTTATATCGGCTATGAGAATGCGGCTAAGACGGCGAAAAAGGCCTATAAAGATAATATCTCGCTTAAACAGGCGTGTGTTGAGCTTGGCTTTTTAACAGAAGAAAAGTTTGACGAGATTTTCCACCCCGAACAGATGGTATAAACAATATTACACAAAACATTAATGGAGGTAAAACAATGAAGGTTAGTTATTTCCCCGGCTGTACCCTCCGAACCAAAGCAAAAGAACTTGACTTCTACGCAAGAAAATGCGCCGAGATTCTCGGCGCAGAGCTTTGCGAAATCGAGAATTGGCAGTGCTGCGGCGGTGTTTTTGTCAGCGCAAAGGACGAAATCGCCACAAAGCTGTCAAGTGTTCGCGCTCTTGTTGCAGCAAGAGATGCAAATCAGCCTTTGGTTACGGTATGTTCAGCCTGTCATAATGTTATCAAACAGACTAATCATGCAATCCGGTCGGATGAGGACTTTGCCGCAAAGGTAAATACATATCTGGCTCAGGATAAGGACTTTTCGGGCCCGTACAGCGGTGAGACCGAGGTCTGTCATTATTTAGAGCTTTTGCGTGATAAAATCGGCTTTGATAAGATTAAAGAGGCGGTTAAAAATCCGCTTAAAGGTAAAAAAGTTGCCGCTTACTATGGTTGTATGCTTCTTCGCCCCGGAAAGGTAATGGCGTTTGATGACCCCGAGAATCCGACTTTGATGGAGGACTTTATAAAGGCTCTCGGAGCTGAACCTGTTATTTATCCGTCAAGAAACGAATGCTGCGGCGGATATGTGGTTGTAGAGGATGCAGAGTCGGCGAAGAAAAAGAGCGCAAAGGTCACAGACAGCGCGAAAAATCACGGCGCCGATATGATTGTTACGGCTTGTCCTCTGTGCAAGTATAATCTTGTCAAGAACGGAAGCGAGCTTCCGGTAATCTACTTTACCGAGCTTTTGGCCGAGGCTCTCGGAGTAAAGGAGGATAATTATGCAGAGTAAAACAGAACGTGAGAAAGAACAGATTTTGCGTATGAGCGGTGTTAATCCGCTTAAATGTATGCGCTGCGGAAAGTGCTCGGGTACTTGTCCTTCGTATGATGAGATGGAATATCATCCCCATCAGTTCGTATATATGGTTGAAACAGGAGATATAGAGACGCTTAAAAATTCAGATTCGATTTATAAGTGTTTGTCCTGCTTTGCCTGTGTAGACAGATGTCCGAGAGGCGTTGAGCCGGCTAAGCTTGTCGAGGCGCTCAGACTTTCGGTTATCCGTGAGAAGGGTGCAAATCACCTCACCCCGAACGATATACCCGAGCTTGTTGATGATGAGATTCCACAGCAGGCGTTGGTAAGCGCTTTCAGAAAATATTCAAAATAGAAAGGAGATACAAACCATGCAGAGAATAGGAGTATTTGTCTGTCATTGCGGAACAAATATTGCCGGAACAGTTGATGTTAAATCGGTTGCAGAGGCTTTAAAATCAGAGCCGGGGGTTGTTTTCTCCACCGATTATCAATATATGTGTTCTCAGGCAGGACAGGATATTATAAAAAATGCAATCAAAGAACATAACCTGACGGGCGTTGTTGTATGTTCATGTTCGCCGCGTATGCACGAGGCCACCTTCAGAAAAACAGCAAAGTCAGCGGGAATCAACCCATATATGGTTGAAATCGCAAACATCCGTGAGCAATGTTCTTGGGTTCACAAAGAGATGCCGATAGGTACCGAGAAGGCTATCATCCTCGGTAAGGCGGCAATAGCAAAGGTTAACTTAAATACGCCGCTGACACCGGGCGAAAGTCCCGTTACAAAGCGTGCGCTGGTTATCGGCGGCGGTATCGCCGGAATCCAGACCGCTCTTGATATTGCGGACGCCGGTTTCCCGGTTGATATAGTTGAGACAAAGCCGACCATCGGCGGAAAAATGGCTCAGCTCGATAAGACATTCCCGACACTTGACTGTGCAGCCTGTATTTTAACACCTAAGATGGTGGAGGTTGCTCAGAACGAAAATATCAGAATCTTCTCGTATTCAGAGGTAACAGAGGTCGGCGGCTTTGTCGGCAACTTTGAGGTTACAATTAAAAAGCGTGCAAGATTCGTCAAGGAGGACATATGTACCGGCTGTGGAGCTTGTACCGAAAAATGTCCTATGAAGAAGGTGCCGAACGAGTTTAACTTAGGTATGAACAACAGAAGTGCAATATATATTCCTTTTGCACAGGCTGTACCTAAGGTTGCTACAATCGACCCGAATTATTGCTTAAAGCTTAAAACCGGAAAGTGCGGATTGTGCTCAAAGGTATGTACGGCCGGCGCTATCGACTATGAGGCAAAGGACGAATTCATTAAGGAAAGATACGGCGCAATCGTTGCCGCAACCGGTTATAATCCCATTTCGATGGATAAGTTTGACGAGTTTGCTTACTCTCAGTCAAAGGATGTTATCACATCGCTTGAATTCGAGAGACTCACTAACGCGGCAGGCCCAACGGCGGGTCAGTTGCTTCGTCCGTCGGACGGTGTTCATCCTCATACAATCGTATTCGTACAGTGTGTAGGTTCAAGATGCGAGGCGTGTGCACAGAAGGGTAAGGAGTATTGCTCAAAGATTTGTTGTATGTACACCGCAAAGCACGCAATGCTGACGCGTGACAAGTATCCTGACACAGATGTTTATGTATTCTACATAGATGTTCGTACTCCGGGTAAGAACTTTGACGAATTCTATCGCCGTGCGGTAGAAGAGTATGGTGTTCATTATATTAAAGGTATGGTAGGTAAGGTTTCGCCCGAGGGCAATAAACTTAAGGTTCAGGCATCTGACCTGCTTGCGAACAAACAGCTTCACATTGACGCTGATTTGGTCGTTTTGGCTGGTGCAATCGAGCCCGATAAGTCGGCGCGTCCTCTTGCGACAATGCTTACCGCAAGTATGGATACAAACGACTTCTTTACTGAGGCTCATCCTAAGCTTCGTCCGGTAGAGAGCCCGACAGCGGGCGTATTCCTTTCGGGTACCTGTCAGGGACCTAAGGATATTCCTGAGACAGTTTCTCAGGCAGGGGCGGCTGCATCAAAAGTAATCGGACTTTTGTGCAAGGATAAGCTCACGGGTAACCCGTGTGTCGCTCACTCGGATGAGATGATGTGTAACGGCTGTTCGACCTGTGAGAAGGTTTGTCCATACGGCGCAATCACTTATGTAGACAAAGAATTCAGAATGCCCGACAGAACTACGAAAGTTCGCCGCGTTGCTTCGGTAAACGAAGCAGTATGTCAGGGCTGCGGTGCTTGTACCGTTGCTTGTATGTCCGGCGCTATGGACCTCAAGGGCTTTATGAATAAACAAATTATAGCGGAGGTGGACGCAATATGCAAGTAAATGAGTATAAACCGCTTATCGTTGCTTTCTGCTGTAACTGGTGTTCGTATGCCGGTGCGGATTTGGCGGGCAATAATAGACTGAACTATCCGGCAGATGTAAAAATTATTCGTGTTCCCTGCTCCTGCAGAGTAAATCCGATGTTCATTCTTCGTGCTTTTCAGCGCGGAGCAGACGGCGTAATCCTGTGCGGCTGTCACCCCGGTGACTGTCACTATACATCGGGAAACTATTACACAAGACGCCGTATGTCGCTGCTTTTCTCTATGCTCGACTACCTCGGTATCGAGAGAGAACGTACCCGTGTTGAATGGGTTAGTGCGGCTGAGGGCGCTAAGTTCGCCGCAACTATGAATGATTTTGTCGAGAAGGTTACCGCCCTCGGCGAAAACAAGAGATTGGAGGATTTGCGATGCAAGAAATAAAACGCGAGGTTCTCATAAATAAGGCCAAAGAGCTTTTGGCGGACGGTACGGTTGACCGTGTGCTTGGCTGGAAGGCCGGAGAATTTGACTATGATGTTACGCCCGCGGTTTTTAATTCCGCTGACGAAATCGAAGGCGATTTCGTATGGAACGGATTCTGCGGCGCAAACTTTTCAAAATATCTTGTAAAAGAAACTTTAAAGGGCGACGGTAAGGTCTTGGTATTCTTAAAGCCGTGTGATACATACAGCTTTAACCAGCTTTTGACCGAACATCGCTTTGACCGTGAAAAGGTTTACGCTGTCGGCGTTCCCTGTAACGGTATGGTTGATGTAAATAAAATTAAAGAAGAAACCGATTCGGTTGTTTCAATCGATTTTGACGGTGACAGCACTGTTGTTCACACTCTTTATGACGGAGATTTATCGCTCCCGACCGAAAAGCTTCTCTCTGAGAGATGCGTAAATTGTAAGTCTAAAAAGCACGTTGCGTATGACGAGCTTTTGGGGGAGGATGGCGAGGTCTGTGATTCCGGAAGATTCGATGAGGTTGCACGTCTTGAGAAAATGACTCCGGACGAGCGCTTTGAATTCTGGCAGAACGAGCTTTCACGCTGTATCCGTTGTAATGCCTGCCGCGATGTATGTCCGGCGTGTACCTGTGAGAAGTGCGTGTTTGATAACCCCGAATCACCGGTTGAAAATAAGGCTCCGGCAAATTCGTTTGAAGAAAAGATGTTCCACATTATCCGTGCATTCCACGTTGTGGGTCGTTGTACCGACTGTGGTGAATGTTCAAGAGTTTGTCCTCAGCACATTCCGCTTCACCTGCTCAACCGTAAGTTCATAAAGGATATTGACGAGCTTTACGGAGAATATCAGGCAGGTTCGGTTGTAGGCAACCGCGCTCCTATCGTTGACTATAAATTAGATGACGCAGAGCCGAGCGAAGCAGTAGAGAGAGGTGACGAAAATGCGTAAAATTTCACTTGATAAGCTTAATCAGCTTTTTTCAAAGATTGCAGAGACTCAGACTCTCTATATGCCCGTTGATACAAAGACCGGCGCAAGGTATGAGAAGTGGGAGGAGGGCAAGGAGCTTTCCGATGCTTTGAATACGGTCAGAAGCGCAAAGGATTTCTTCTTTCCTCAGACCGAAAATCTTATGGACTTTAAGATGGAGGGCAAGAATATAGAAATAATTGACACAAGAAACGAGGCGGAGAAATTTGTTATCTTCGGCGTTCGTGCCTGTGATGTAAAGAGCTTTGAAATACTCGACAGAGTATTTCTCGCCGACCCGGCTGACAGCTATTATGAAAACCGCCGCAATCACGGAACTATCGTTTCGATGGCTTGTATCAGACCTGTCGAGACCTGCTTCTGTCAGACGTTTGACATAGATGCGGCAAATCCCGAGGGCGATGTTGTTTGTCATAAAACCGATGATGCTCTTTATCTTGAAGCAAAGACCGAAAAGGGCGAGGCTCTCTTAAACAGTTTAAATGATATTACCGAAGATACTGACAGAAGCGCTGTCGATGAACAGGTTAAGACCGTTCACGAGCGTATGAGTAGGCTTCCGCTTGCTTCGCTTTCGGCAGATGCCTTCGGTGCGGATAAGACAAAGGAGTTCTTTGACAGACCCGAGTGGGCAGAGCTTTCTCAGTCATGTCTTGGCTGCGGAACTTGTACATTTGTTTGTCCTACCTGTCAGTGCTATGATATTAAGGACTTTAATACCGGTCACGGCGTTAAGCGTTTCCGCTGTTGGGATTCTTGTATGTATTCAAACTTTACAAAGATGTCAGCAGGTCAGCCGAGACTTACTCAGGTTGAACGCTTCCGTCAGAGATTTATGCATAAGCTGGTATATTATCCGACCAATAATGACGGCCTGTTCTCGTGCGTCGGCTGCGGCAGATGTCTGTCAAAATGCCCGGTTCAGATGAACATTGTTAAGGTTATGAAGAAGCTTGGAGGTAAGAGCAATGATTGATATTAAAGAACCTCTTATACCCGTTGTCGGAGTTGTTACCGATATTCGTATAGATACACCCGATGTTAAGACCTTCCGCGTGGTTACACCGGACGGAAAAAAGGCGTTTGAACATATGCCGGGTCAGTGTGCTATGCTTTCTATTCCCGGTGTCGGTGAGGCTATGTTCTCTATTACATCATCGCCGACAAACACCGAATTTATGGAATTTTCAATTAAAAAGTGCGGCTGTGTTACCCAGTGGCTCC
>ULPY01010092.1_pt1 | contig 11948 bp, 7 predicted proteins | sample 1953951 | NCBI WGS metagenome assembly ULPY01 (sample SAMEA4835641, study PRJEB28245) | human gut metagenome | biome: gut microbiome; material: fecal sample | place: Denmark | collected 2008
TGAAGAAATGAGGATTCATTTCTTCACAGCCCCTTTTTTGTTGCATGGAAAATGCTGCGCGGGGAAAGCGCCTGCTGCTTACTTCCCCATCCGTTTCCTGATGTACTCCATCACATAGTACATCGCTTTCTCTGCAGCAGCATAGCGGACACTTTTTCGCGAGCCCAGAAAATGTTCTTCATGGACCTCTGTACCGCGACTGCCCGCGACGGCAATGAAGACGGTGCCTTCGGGCTCGCCGCGTTCCCCTCTTCCGGGACCCGCGTAGCCTGTCGTCGAGACGGCAATGTCTGATGCATACAGGCGGCGGCTGCCCTCTGCCATCTCTTTTGCCGTTTCTCCGCTGACTGCCGTATAGCGGGAAAGCGTCTCCGAAGAGACTCCCAGCACATTTTCTTTGGCCTCATTCCAGTATGTGACCGCGCTTCCTTTGAAATAAGCAGAGCTACCCGGAAGATCCGTCATCAGCTTTCCGATGAGACCGCCAGTACAGGACTCAGCAGCGCTTATGGAAAGATGCGTCTTCTCCAGAAGAACCACGAGGTCTTCCCGCACATGCTGCTCGATGTGATAGTCAGCTACGGGGAGCCGCTTCCTGAGCTCTGTCACCAACGGTGACATCAGCGCATAGGCCGCCTCTGCGGTTTCTGCTTTCGCTGTCACACGAAGAGCGATATAGCCCGGTCGTGCAAGAAGGGCGATGGTGGGATTTTCCTGCGCCAGGATGAGGTCCATGATGGTCTCTTCGATCTCCGCCTCCGTCCTGCCGAGGATCGGCAGGATCATGGAGCGGATCGTCCCCATCTCTCCCAACCGTTTTTTGAGCGAGGGGAGCATGTGTTTTTCTGCCATCCGCTTCATCTCAAAAGGAGGTCCGGGAAGGTGTACCAGAAATTTTTCGTGATGCGAAAGGAGGCAGCCACTGGCAGAGCCGGCTTCATTCCTGAGGAGCTCCGCGCCTTCAGCAAACCACGCCTGGCGCGATAAAGAGGGCAGATAGAGGCGTCCCTTTTCTTTGTAGTACGCAGCAAGACGCGCTGCCTCTTCCGGAAAGAGAACATAGGGAAGCCCCAATACCTCGGCACCGATCTTTTTCGTGATGTCTCCCTGCGTTGAGCCAAGGCCGCCCGAGGTGATGACAAGATCTGCTCGGGAGAGTGCCGTAGCAAAGGCCGCTCTCATCCGCTCCGGATTATCCCCCACCGTCGTCATAAAGGCGACAGTGAATCCATGTTCATTCATGAGCTCCGCTAGATAACGGCTGTTTTCGTTATCGATCTCCCCTAGCAGGAGCTCGGTGCCAGTGGTAATGATTTCAGTGATCATGTATGTTCTCCTTGATGGGCTGTAGGAAGAAAAGGGATCGGGGTAAAAGTGACTGACGGCTGGTGGCTTGCATGCTGCTTTCGGGCATCGCCCTGCCTAACTATTGGCGGCGAAGACGCCACGAGAGCCTTGAACCCATCCACCTGAACCTTGAATCTTTTATTCCTTCACTTCTGCGATCAGATCATACGCATATCCGTCGATGATATGGACATTCACGAAATCGCCCGGCTTGAGATCTCCCGGGTTGTCGATATATACATTCCCATCGACTTCGGGCGCCTGATAGGAGGTGCGACCCTTGGCCTGCCTATGTCCCTCGCCATCCTCGATGATTTCCTCGACGAGGACCTCCGCATCAGTATCGATGAGGCGTTCATTGTTTGCTTCCGAAATTCCGGCCTGGATCGCCATCAGCTGATGGTAGCGGTCTTCCTTCACCTCTTCATCGATCTGATCTGTCATGCGCGCCGCAGGCGTACCATCCTGCGGGGAGAATGTAAAGGCCCCCATATCGTCGAATTTGATCTCCCGAATGAAGTCACAGAGTTCCTGAAAATCAGCCTCTGTCTCTCCCGGGAATCCGACCATGAGCGTCGTGCGGATGGTCATGCGCGGTCTGGCAGCGCGGAGCTTCCGAAGAAGAGCATAGATGCTCTCCGAGGAATCGCGGCGGTGCATATGAGTGAGCACGGCATTGCTGATATGCTGGAGCGGGATATCCACATACTTGCAGATCTTATCTTCGTGCAGGATGACGTCCAAGAGTTCATCATCAAAGTATGTCGGATAGAGATAGAAAAGACGGATCCACTTCACACCCTCGATCTTGACGAGCTCACGAAGGAGGCTTGCGAGATTCGTCCCGAGGTCGCGTCCGTAGCAGGAAAGATCCTGCGCGATGAGATTGAATTCACGCACCCCTTCAGCCGCCAGACGTCTCACTTCATGGACGATGGAAGAGATCGGGCGGCTTCTCATCGGCCCACGTACATAGGGGATGTAGCAGAACGTGCAGCCATTGCTGCAGCCTTCAGCGATCTTCACATAGGCGGTATATTTCGGCGTCAGCGATGCACGCGGGATGAGCTCTTCATTCGCGCAGGGAATGGTACCGAATTTAAACACCTTTTCTCCGCCATTGGCATAGGATTCATTCACAGCATCCAGAATATCCTGCCAGGAGTCTGTACCGATGAAAATATCGACTTCCGGGATCTCCTTTGCAAGCGCTTCCTTGTACTGCTGTGAGAGGCAGCCGGCAGCCACAAGACGTTCACAGACACCTGTTTTCTTGTATCCCGCCGTTTCCAGAATCGTCTGAATCGACTCTTCCTTAGCCGGATCGATGAATGTGCAGGTATTGATAATGATGACATGCGCTTCTGCCAGATCTTCGGTCAGTTCATAGCCGGCCTTCTCCATAATGCCCACCATCATTTCCGTATCGACCAGGTTCTTCGAGCAGCCCAGGCTGATAAATCCTAATTTCTTCGTCACTTCTTTGTTCCTCCAAATCGTACTTTTTCTCCCCATAGATTCAGCAGATCCTTTCTGCCTTCATCCAGATATCTTTTTTCTAATTCCCAAAAAACGAGTTCATTGCCGGCCGCATCTGACTCTTCCGCATCATCATTCACATAGATGAAGTAGTTCCCATTCTTTTCCATGATGCTTTTATATTTTACTGAGTCAAGAAGCCAATTTATCAGGCGCTCGCCCCGCTCAGGATGTGCGCTTTCTGCCAGAAGCCCTGTCCCATAGAGGTACCAGGGAGCGCCATCCTCCGGATAAATGATCATGACAGGCATTTTCTCCCGCTTCGTGCGAAGGACTTCATTCAGCCCGGAGATCCCGATGTCGCACTTTCCCATCGCCGCCATACGGGACGGCGTAGAGAGATACTTCCCATATTGTACAAGATGCTGCTGCGCCCTGCCCAAGAGTTCCATCGCATAGTCTGGCCCGAAGTGCTCGATGAGACACATCAGGAGATCCTTCGACATCTCGGCGGCGATGAAGTCCGTCATCGAAAGCTGTGCCTCTTCCCTCGTGAAGACCTCTGCCCACGTATAGGAAAATGGCTTCTGCTTCTTAAGAAAATCCGGATTCACCGCAAACACGATGGGATCCACCCAAAGACCTGTCCAATACGCCTCTTCATTCTTGAAAAGATTCAGCGCCGTATCTGTACGCGAGGATGAATAGGCTGCGAGCTCTCCGTTCTCTTTCATCCGCATCAGGATATCCTGACTGGTGATCACCACATCCGCTGCCTTTTCCTCAGCGGAGGTCTTCTTTAATAGATCTGCGCCAGATACATAGGAGATCTCTACAGCAAGCCCCTGTTCTTTATAAAAAGCGTCTTTCAGCGGATCCAGCACATCCGGTGAAAGATCCGTCAGCACGACGACTTTGCTCACAGGATGCTGTTCCTGGCGCCGCTCTGCTTCCAGATTCTTCGCATAGCAAAGAATCCCCCAAAAAGCACCGCCTGCCAGCAGGAGAAACAGTAAGACGGAGCATAGACGTTTCAAGATGGATCACCTCATTTCGATACAGGCTCTATCAGAGAAGCGGGAAAACGTGCAGCTGGTCCCCGATCCGCAGTCACAAGTATGGCGCGCTTTTCAGAAAACGCCATACAGGTGAAGACCGATTCTCTAGTCCGAAGGCTATTCCTTCTTACCGCCTGCAAGAATATCAGAAAGCTGCTCCTTATCGACAAGAATGTCTCTTGGCTTTGCCCCTTCCGCAGGGCCTACGATACCGAGTCGCTCCATGGTATCCATGAGACGGCCGGCCCGGGTATACCCGATGCGGAATCGGCGCTGGAGAGCGGAGACAGAAGCACGCTTCGTATCGAGCACCCATTCCGAAGCCTCCGGCATGAGATCATCCTGCTCTTCGACCATTTCGTCCTCTTTCTCTGTTTTTTCCGGGATAGAAAGATCGATCGGCTCATAGACGACATGGCTTTCCTGACGGATGCATTCCGCCCTGACATAGTTCACCACATCCTCGACCTCTTCGTCCGAGATGAATGCCCCCTGGATACGGATAGTACTGAGCGCTCCCGCCTGCTTGAAGAGCATATCGCCCTTGCCGAGCAGCGATTCTGCACCGCCCTCATCCAGAATGATGCGGGAATTGAGGCCCGACTCGACCATGAATGCGATACGGCTCGGAATATTTGATTTGATCACGCCGGTGATAACATCGGCTGACGGTCTCTGCGTCGCAAGGATCAGATGGATGCCTGCGGCACGCGCCTTCTGCGTCAGACGCTGGATCAGGACTTCGACTTCTTTGGCCGCGACGTTCATGAGGTCGGCAAATTCATCGACGATCAGTAAAATATAGGGCATCTTTTTATCAGGATACAGCTTATTATACCCTTCGATATTTCGCACCTTCGCCCCGGCAAAGAGCTGGTAACGGGCCTCCATTTCACGGACAGCCCAATTCAATGTGCCCTGCGCCTTCTTCATATCCGTCACGACTTCCGTGCGCAGATGCGGGATGCCATTATAGACAGACAGCTCGACCACCTTTGGGTCGATGAGCATGAGCTTCACCTCATCCGGTCGGCTATGATAAATGATGCTCGTGATGATGGAATTGATGCACACGCTCTTGCCGCTGCCGGTCGAGCCTGCGATCAGAAGATGCGGTGCTTTCGCCAGATCGGTCACGACCGTCTTCCCGGTGATGTCCTTGCCCAAGGCCACAAGGATGTGGCCCTTGCCATGCTGAAAGGCATCGCTGGCAAGCACATCATGAAGCGGCACAGAGGCCGCCTTCGTATTCGGGATCTCTATGCCGACCGCAGATTTTCCGGGGATCGGGGCTTCGATGCGGATATGTGTCGCCTCAAGCGCCATGGCAAGCTCATTCGAAAGTCCTTCGATCTTGCTCACGCGGACGCCCATTTCCGGCTTGAGCTCGAAACGCGTCACCGTCGGCCCCACGCTGTAGTGAACGACCTTCGCCCGGACTCCGAAGCTGGCAAGCGTCGACTCGATGAGTGCCGCCTTCTGTCCTGCATCCGCCTCTCCCTGTCCCGCATCCTTCCCCTCATGAAGAAGCGAGAGCGGAGGAAACTGATACACCGGCCCCGTTTCCGCAACTGGTGCGGGATGAGCCGGGTCTGCTGAGACGGGCGCCGGCGGTATCGGATGAATGTCCTCCTCCGGCTTCTCTTCCCCTGCCAGCTCTTCAGCTGGTTCTTCCAGCGGTTCTTCTGTCACTTCATTCTCCGCTTCCGGCAGCGGCGATATCGGCGGCTCTTCCATGTCCTTGACCGGCTCCTCTGGCGTCCACGGCTCTTCCTGTGCTTCTTTATCTGCTTCTGGGGCAGGTTCTTCTATAGGTTCTTCTATAGGCTCTTCTATGGAAATCGGTGGCTCTTCCGCATCCGGCATCTGCGCAGGGACCGCCATATCTTCTGCCGGCAGTTCCTCATCCGGCGATTCTGCCGCATTTTCTTCATTCTTCTTATAAATGAACTCCGTCGGCTTATCATCAAGTACTTCCAGCCGAGCAGCACTTCTCGCAGCATCCAGCGCCGCTTTCTTTTCCCTGAGCCGCGTGGCTGCGGCTTCGATCTTCTCGCCTGTTTTCTTTCCGAGCACCTGCGCCTTCGAGCCCACTTTCTGCGCGCCCCTGGAGAGCGACCAATGCGTCAGCATAAGCACATCGATCACGATGGCCCCGAGGAGCACCAACGTCGTCCCCCAGTATCCCATCGCGTCATGGAAAAAGACGCAGAATCCCGCCCCGACGATCCCGCCATAGGTGAGGATCGACTGGATATCCATTTCTCTTCCAAAAGGAACCAGAAAATGATGCACCGCCATGAAGAGGAGCAGCACCAGCAGGATGACCAGCGCAACGCGCCTGTCCCAGGAAATTCCTTTCGATGTCACGGCATAGCGCCCACCGAAAAACATCATCAAAAGGGCGCAGAAAGGCGCGCCGAATCCGAAGAGGAAATGGCTGCCTTTATTCGTAATATCTCCGAAAAAACCGGTACTGTCGCTAAAAAGACTAAAGAGAATGAAAAGGCCGAAGAGGAAGAGGATCACACCTGTGATCTCATAGCTCTTCTCCTCGCTCTTTGTCACTCTCGTCGTCCGTCTCCGGCTTGCTGTCTTCTTTTTCATGGATAAATGGTTATATCTCCTTTATTAGGTTCAGGGTTAGCCCGTGGGGCGTGCTGCCCTTTGCTTGCATGTGAAAGAGGTTCAGCGGGTTCTGTAGGTTCAGAGGGTTCAGCGGAGGTGGTATTTAGTCACCAGTCACTTTAGATTTCTAATCCCTAGTCACTAGTCACTAGTCTACCAGTCACTTACTTCCCTTTCTTCTCGCCCACCAGGCGCGCACCATATCGCCTTCCTGCCCGAGCGGGCGGGGCTTGTAGTACTGGTGTCCTACGAGCTCATCGGGAAGATACTGCTGCTCTACCCATCCGCCGAAATCGTGAGGATATTTATATCCGATGCCAAGCCCCATCTTCTTCGCTCCGCTGTAGTGCGAGTCCATGAGGTGCGCGGGAATGGACCAATCCTTCCTTGTCTTTTCCTCCCCTTCGGCGGCAAAAATGCCGGAGCAGGCACTGTTGCTCTTCGGCGCCAGACAAATATAGAGCACAGCTTCCGCAAGGATGATCTGCGACTCAGGAAAACCGACCATTTCTGCCGCCTGCGCCGCTGATACCGCCACCTGCAGCGCCCGCGGATCTGCCAGACCCACATCTTCCGCTGCGCAGATCATGATGCGCCTTGAAATGAAGGACGTCTTCTCTCCTCCGTCGATCATACGCGCCAGATAGTGCAGCGCTGCATCAGGATCGCTCCCTCGCATGCTCTTGATGAAAGCGGAAACGATATTGTAATGGTAGTCACCCTGCTTATCATAGCTGGAGATCTGAACACCTGCCACCTCGCCGATCTCCTTCTCTGTCAGAGAGCCTCCATCCATCAGCATGGATGTCGACTGCTCCAAGAGATTCAGCGCGACGCGCGTATCTCCTGAGGCGTAGGCGGCAATGAGAGCGAGCGCCTTCGGTTTTGCCGTATAGCGATGAATCGCCAGCCCATACTTTTCATCATCGAGCGCGCGATGAAGCACCGAGACGATCGCTTCATCAGTGAGCCGCTTCAGATGGATCAGCCGCAGACGGGAGAGCAGCGGCCCGTTGATCTCAAAATAGGGATTCTCCGTCGTCGCACCAATGAGGATAAATGTCCCATCCTCCACATAGGGCAGAAGCACATCCTGCTGTCCCTTATTGAAACGGTGGATTTCATCGATGAAAACGATCGTCCGCCGCTGGTAGTACGAGAGCTCTTCTTTCGCTTTGGAAACGACATCCCGGATCTCTTTGATCCCGCTCGAGGTCGCATTCACCTTGATGAAGCAGCTCTTTGTCATTTCCGCAATGACCGATGCGATCGTCGTCTTCCCACATCCAGGCGGGCCAAAAAGAAGGAGGGATGGGATCGTATCCCGCTCTATCATGCGATAAAGAAAAGATTGCCGTCCAACGGCAGCATCCTGTCCGACGATGTCTTCAAGCCGCCTGGGGCGCATGCGATCCGCCAACGGGGCATACCGCTTCCCCGCCTCCGGGGACATGTCGAATAAAGAGTCCATGTGTATCACATCTTTCAAAATTGAGAGCAGTGAAACAGCGAAAAGCAGTCAATGCTACCGGTCATCCGTCACTGCTTCCTTGCCAAATCGTATAATACCTTCGCCACCTGATCCGCACTGCCGCTCGGAGCGACACTGCAGGCATCTGCCATTTTCTTCCGAACGAGCGGGTCACGAAGGATAGCGCGCACCGAGTCTGCAAGTTCTCCCCGCTTCACCCATTCCGCACAGCCAAGGTTCTTCATATGCATGGCATTCGCACGCTCCTGTCCGGGCAGCGTATTGACCAGCACCATGGGCAGATGCATCACCATCGCCTCTGTACACGTAAGTGCGCCCGGCTTTGTCACAAGGATCTCACTCCTTGCCATCATCTCTGCCACTTTATTTGTATAGCTGTGAAGCTCCACGGGATGCTTTAGCTTCTCAGCAAGAGCAGCCACTTTTTCGTAGAGACTGATATTCTTCCCGGTCACGACGATGAATTTCGAGATCTCTTCCACTCCATCGAGACGGGCGATATTATCCACGACATTACCGAGCCCGAGACCACCGCCCATGACGAGTACCGTCCCCTTTTCAAAGGACTCTCTCTCCTTCGCTTTCTCGTAAAAAGCGCGGCGCACCGGGATACCTGTCACATGGATGCGGCTGCCATCGATATCATACGTCTCCAGCAGGTCCTTCAGATCCGGCGTCGCGACACAATACCCGTCAAGATAGCGATCGATCCAGAGCTGGTGGATATCGAAATCTGTGATCACGCCGAGCAGCGGGATCGAGATCGAGCCCTCCGCCTTCAAAAGGTCTGCTGCCCCTGCCGGGAAAGGATGCGTGAAGATCATCGCATCCGGCTTCGTGGCCATGATGAGATTCTTCATTCTGCGTTTGAAGGAAAGAGACAGCATCTTCTGCGAGAACTGCCCGAAGCGGCTCATCTGCGAATCGCTGTAGAGATGGTCATACATCTCCGGAAAGACGTCGATCATTTTGAGATAGCCATCCTTGATGATGTGATCGATGGAGAAAAGATTGCTCGATACGAAGTCAAGGACCTGCACCGAGTCCGCTGGATGCGTGCGCTGGATCGCTTCCGCGATGGCACGCGCCGCCTGGCTGTGCCCCGTCCCTATGCTGGCCGTCATGATGTAAAACTTACGAGCGATCTCCATTTCGTCTCTCCCTTTCGTTACTTTTCCACCTTCGATTATAACATAAAGGCGCAAATCAGCGGAGCCGTCACGCATAAGGAAAACCGCTTTCTGACACGCAAAAGGCGATGTAAAATAACGATCATCTCATTTTCGCGTTCAATCTGCCGCGGGGAACTTGCAGCTCTCATAGGAGTGACCGGGAAACCTTATCCCAGCTGTCTTCATGCCATAGTCACCCTATCCGCCCCTTTCGGGCACCTTCCCCTAGAGGGGAAGACTGTTTTTATACTTTGCGGCACTTAGATCCTTCGACTCAGTTCTCATATTTTCAGATAAGCCATTTTTGAACACACGACGTTTTTCTCCGCTCAGGATGACGAAATGCACCGCACCACCCCCCCTTGAACCTTTTGAACCCTCTGAACCCTTTGAACCCTGAACCAAATGAAAGCAAAGTAAAAAGGGGCTGTGAAGAAATGAGGATTCATTTCTTCACAGCCCCTTCCCGCTATACATATTTCTTGATCACAGACAAGAGAATGTCTATATGGATCGGTTTTGCCACATGATCATTCATGCCGGCATCCTTTGCCGCCTGCCTGTCTTCTGCGAAAGCATTCGCCGTCATGGCAATGATGGGGATCTGTGATTTCTTCGGATCCTGCAGCTTTCGGATCCGTCTCGTCGCCTCATAGCCATTCATGCACGGCATCTGGATATCCATAAGAATGAGATCGTAGTATCCGTCTGCTGCCTCGATGAGACGGTCGCAGCAGACCTGTCCGTTTTCTGCACGCTCCACCAAGATCCCCTTCTCTTCCAGAAGCTCGCAGGCGATCTCCGCATTGAGATCATTATCCTCAGCGAGGAGAATGCGTTTTCCAGTCAATGCTGCCCCCTGGTCTGACGCCGCCTCTGTTTCTTCCCTTTTGACTTCCGATTCACCCGTCAGATGCAAGGGGAGATCCACGCGGAAGCATGTCCCGCAGCCCTTACGACTCTCGACATGGATCGCGCCTCCCATAAGCTCGATCATGGACTTGACGATGGAAAGTCCCAGTCCGGTCCCGATGACTTGATTCTCTGTAGAAGAGCGCTCTCGAGAAAACTCCTCGAAAATATGAGGCAGGTAATCCTGGCTCATACCGATCCCCGTATCTTGGCAGGTAAAAATATAGTGCGTCCTTTCCGCTTCACTTGGAGGCACTTCGCAAAGCTTGATATGGATCGCCTGCCCTGCCGGCGTATACTTGATGGCATTGCTTACAATGTTTAAGAAGATTTCCTGCACCCTTGTTTTATCGCAAAGGACATAGCGATGCTGGATCTCTACCTCTGATGAAAAATGCAGCTGCTTTTCTTTGATATCCGCCTCAAAAACCGTCTCCATGGACTGCCACATATCCATCAGGTCTTCCGGGGAAAGATTCAGCCGAGCCGTCCCGCTTTCGATACGTGCCATTTCCAGCACCTGATCGATGATCGTCGTCAACAGCGCACTCGACACCTGCATTTTCTTCAGATATTCCTTCGCCTTTTCCGGACGATCCAGATGCTTTTCCAAAAGGCTGGCAAATCCGGCGATGGCATTCATCGGCGTCCGTATGTCGTGGCTCATGTTGAACAAAAACCGAGTCTTTGCCTCATTCGCACTTTTTTCCCGATAAGCGGAGCGCTGCAGTTCGTCCGCATGCTCTGTTTCCCGACGTCTTCTTCTCAGAATTTGATAAAAAATCGTAACGATCAAGATGGCGAGAAGCCCTGAGATCCCACCGTCAGCGATCCAGTATGCGGGCGGGATCCATCCATTCACAGGCATAATGTCAAAATACCATATCGCATTCGGGATCTCGCAAGTCACTGTCAGGCGATCTTTCGGCATACCCGATTGTCCGCTGGCGATCGTCACAGGCTGTCCGTCTTTGTTGTTGTGCGTCCAGATCTCATACAGGAAGGAAGACCTGGATAGTTGATCCAATCCCGTTTCATTCAAAAATTTCTGCCAGTCAATGACAATGACGACGAATCCCCAAAATGAATGGTGTCCCCTTCCGTCCGGGAGGTACACCGGCGTAAAGAGCAGCGCTCCCTGCCCGCCCTGCTTCAGCGTATAGGGACCTCCCAGCGTGTACTTCCCGGTCTCCTTTGCCCGAAGTGCATCATAATATCTTTCATGCTGTGTCAAAAGATTCAGCAACAGCGCCTTCTCGTTCCCCTGCATAGGGTAGATATCGGTGACCACCCCATTCGGCGCCAGCTCATAAGCCTTGACCACACCGTCTTCATTGGGAAATGCCTTTGCCGTTTCAGAGAATGCATCCTGATCCGGCTCACCCCCGGCGAGGATCCGATTGGCCATGAAATCAGAGATCTGCACATACTTCTCAAGCTGCATCTCCACACGGCTTGCTGTGATTTTCGCTGTATACATCGCCATATCTTTCTGTTCTTTTTCCATATAACGGAGTATCAGCGAGCCTGCCGCAAAGCAAAAAAGAAAAGAGATCACACCCATGAGCACGCAATAGATTTTGATCCGTGCCTCTGTTTTATGCTTTCCTTTTTGCTTTTCCTCATGGTTTTTCTTCATCATTTGACCGTTCCTTTGTATGATTCTTAACTTCCGTCCTCGATCGCATCAATCTTTTTTAATTTTACACTTCCAACCGATGACTTTCAATATCACCGGGCGCACCGTCTTGAGGAAAAGCAGCCCGCCTATCATCCTTTTTTCACGTTTGGGTATAACCGACGTCACATATTTTGCAAATCAAAAGGCGATGTGAAATAACGATCATCTCATTTTCGCGT
>ULPY01020941.1_pt1 | contig 11857 bp, 8 predicted proteins | sample 1953951 | NCBI WGS metagenome assembly ULPY01 (sample SAMEA4835641, study PRJEB28245) | human gut metagenome | biome: gut microbiome; material: fecal sample | place: Denmark | collected 2008
TTCTTTTTTTATATTTTTCTAACTTTCAGGGTGCAAAGATACAAAAAAGAACTCAATAAATGGCTTTTTTTATAAGAAAGTTTACTTTTATAGTTTTTTTAATCGATATTTCTTGTTATTTTGGGTATTTTTATTACTTTTGCAGCCTAAATTTTACAAACTCTTGACTATATAATGAAGAAAAAGATACTTTTCATCATGAATCCGATTTCAGGAACAGCCAGCAAGGCGGCAGTTCCCAGTCTGATAGATTCTGTTTTGAACAAAGAACTTTTTGAGTACGAGATAAGAATGACTGAAAGAGCTGGGCACGCTTCGGAAATTGCTACCGAAGCGAAGAACAACCATGTAGATGTGGTTGTGGCGGTTGGCGGTGACGGAACCGTCAACGAGGTGGCCCGCTCACTGGTTCACTCCGATACTGCCCTCGGCATTCTGCCTTGCGGTTCGGGCAACGGACTGGCAAGACATCTGCTGCTCCCAATGAACCTGAAGAAATGCATAGAGGTCATCAACCAATGCCAGATTAGAGATCTGGATTATGGTGTCATCAACGACCACCCGTTCTTCTGCACCTGCGGCATGGGCTTTGACGCTTTCGTCAGCATGAAGTTTGCCGAGAGCGGCAAGCGTGGTCCTATCACTTATGCTGAAAATATCCTGCGCGAGGGATTGAAGTATAAGCCTGAGACTTACACGCTGGAGGACGAGACGGGCACCAAGCAGTATAAGGCGTTCCTCATTTCCTGTGCCAACGCATCTCAGTATGGCAACAATGCCTATATTGCCCCTCAAGCATCCATGAGCGACGGTTTGATGGATGTTGTCATCATGGAACCATTCGATGTAATCGAGGCGCCTCAGGTAAGTTTCGACATGTTCAACAAGACGCTGGACAAGAACTCGAAGATCAAGTCGTTCCGCTGCAAGAAGCTCCATATCACCCGCAGTCAGCCAGGCGTAATCCATTATGATGGCGACCCTGTGATGACGGGTGCAGAGATTGATGTTCACCTGGAAGAAAAAGGAATCAAGATGGTGGTGAACCCATTTGCCAACAAGAACGACCGCAAGCCGAACATGATTCAGTCTGCCTTTGCCGATTTCTTCAACGACATCAATGCCGTGCGCGATGATATTCATAAAGACATCCAGCGCCAGAGCAAAAGAGTAGAAGCTATCAGCAAACTGGTACAGAAGAAGCTGAACCTTTAAGTAGTGAGTAGTGATCACTAATCACTACTCACTAAGATAGAATTCTTCCGTTATTTTCCTATACCATTCCGAGCGGTTTCCCTGCGAATCCATCATCGTTTCAACATGCTCTTCATAAGGCGAAATGCGATGCTTGGCAAAACTCAGCATAAAGCGCTTTGGCTGCTTGCGCTCTACCGTCTTCACACCACACTTCCGTATAAGATAAAAACCTAATATACAAGACTCTGCAACAAACTGCTCCACTACTTCTACGGGAACAATTGCAGAGAAAATACCGTCATCAGAAAGCAGCCGTTTTACACCCGCAAACAAATCGCGGAACGGAAGACTGTCCGTATGTCTCGCCATCGTCCTCTTACTGTCCGGATTTTTCAAGCTATCTACAAAGAACGGAGGATTGCTCACTATCGCATCAAAAACACCGGCAGACTTCAAATCTTCAGCAGTTTCCAAAGCCTCAGCAGCTTCCGAAGTTCCCCCGAAATCCTGCAGTCTGCAGCATTCTATTTCCACCCTGTCGCGAAACGGACTTGCCATCACATTCTCCCTCGCCTGTCCGCAGGCATCAGCATCCATATCAATCCCTACGACCTCAGCTTCAGGAAAACGCTGCGCCATCATGAGCGAAATCAGTCCCGTTCCGGAACCGATGTCCAGAATCCGCCTGCCACCTTTCGCCCATGCACCCAGCAAAACGCCGTCAGTTCCCACTTTCATGGCACAACGGTCTTGCTCTATCTCAAACTGTTTAAATCGAAAATTACCCATAAATTCTTCTGTCTCTTTACAGAAGAAAACGAATGCGCCGCCGATTTATTTTATCGCAAGCAGCAGAAATTGCCACTTCCACCTGCAAAAGCAGCTACTTACATCTATAAAAACGGGTACTAATATATAGAAAAAGCAATTTTATTATTAAATAATCTATCATCTTCCACGATATTTCATAAAAAATGAGTACCTTTGCACGGAAAATAGAAATCATAACAAAATGGATAATAGAAGAACAAGTACCCGAATACAAATGATTGCAGATTACGAGGGCGACCCGAAAACCCTGATCGAAGACCAGGAAGAAGGTTTGTACCCTACCCTCTGCATGCGAGATATTGTAGTTTTCCCTACCAACATGACCCCTATCGTTGTGGGCAGAAAGGAAAGTCTGAATCTCGTCCGGATGCTGGAAAAGAAGCCAGACACCATATTCTGCGTATTCTGCCAGAAGAACAAAGATACAGAATCGCCCTACGAAGAAGACCTCTACCCTGTAGGTGTCTTCGCCAAACTCATCAAGGTGATCAAGATGCCTGGCACAGAGCAGATGAGCATCATCATCCAGGGTCTGGGCAGATGTCAGATGAAACATCTCGTTCAAAAAGAGCCTTACACAGTAATTGACGTAAAAAGTCTTCCGGAGAAATGGCCTGACGAGAACAACGATGAACTCTTCAGAATGCTCTACGAGAACTTCCATTACGAAGCGACAGACTATATCAAATCAAACGCCAACTATACTGATGAGGCCATCCAGGCCATCAACGAACTCTCGAGCATTCACATGCAGTGCAACTTCATGTGCTCCCTCCTCCCTTTCTCCATCGAGGATAAAATCAAGATGCTGAAAGAGGAAAATCTCAGCGAGCGCATCATGATTGCCATCAGATCCCTGAACAAGGTGCGCCATCTGCTACGCATCCAGACTGAGATTGAGAACAAAACCCACTACGACCTCGATGAACAGCAGAAGGAATACTTCCTCAAGCAGCAGATCAAGAACATCAGGGAAGAACTGGGAGAAGGCAACGCCAGTCCGGAGAAGAAGGAGATTCTGGAGAAGGCGAAAAAGAAGAACTGGAGCGAAGAGACAGCCAAGATCTTCAAGAAAGAAATTGCCAAGCTCGACACCCTGAACCCGCAGAGTCCTGACTATTCGATACAGATAGGATTCCTGCAGACCATGGTAGATTTGCCTTGGAACTCCTACACCCAGGACGACCTCAGTCTGACCCGTGCCAAGCGCATTCTGAACCACGACCACTACGGCATGGAGAATGTGAAGGAACGCATCCTGGAATTCCTCGCCGTAAGAGCACTGAACGGCGGCGGCAAGAGTCCTATCCTCTGCCTCTACGGTCCTCCGGGCGTAGGAAAGACCAGTCTGGGCAAGAGCATCGCAGCAGCCATGAAGCGCAAGTATGTACGCATGTCGCTGGGCGGTCTGCACGATGAAGCCGAAATCCGCGGTCACCGCCGCACCTATGTGGGAGCCATGCCGGGCCGCATCATCAAGAACATGCTGAAGGCAGGCAGCAACAATCCGGTATTCATCCTCGACGAGATTGACAAGGTGGCGCAGAGCAATTTCAACGGCGACCCAGCATCAGCCCTGCTCGAAGTGCTGGACCCGGAACAGAACAATGCCTTCCACGACAATTATCTCGATATGGATTACGACCTCTCCAAGGTACTCTTCATCGCCACAGCCAATGACCTGAGCGTCATTCCGCGTCCGCTCCTCGACCGTATGGAGCTGATAGAAGTAGGCGGCTACATCACCGAAGAGAAGACAGAGATTGCCAAGCGCCACCTCGTACCGGAAGAGCTGGAAAGCACCGGACTCGACAAGGTTTCGCCAAAGGTAAGTTTCAACAAGAATGCCCTCGAGTTCATCATCGAGCACTACACCCGGGAGAGCGGCGTAAGACAGCTGAAGAAGCAGATTGACAAGAGTCTGCGCAAGATGGCTTACAAACTTGCCTGCAACCAGGAGCTGAAGAACTACACCATCACCCCTGCCGAAGTAAAAGACCTGCTGGGCAATCCGCCGTTCAACCGCGACATCTACCAGGGCAACGACTATGCAGGAGTGGTAACCGGACTAGCCTGGACCTCAGTGGGCGGCGAAATCCTCTACATCGAAACCTCGCTCAGCAAGGGCAAGGCAGGCAAGCTCACCCTGACCGGAAACCTGGGCGACGTGATGAAGGAATCAGCCATTATCGCACTGGAATACGTCAAGTCGCACATCGACCTGCTCCAGGTAGACTACCGCATCTTCGAGCAGTGGAACATCCACATCCACGTGCCTGAGGGAGCCACCCCGAAAGACGGTCCTTCTGCCGGAATCACCATCGCCACCAGCATCGCCTCAGCCATCACCCAGCGCAAGGTGCGTGCCAACACAGCCATGACCGGCGAGATAACCCTCCGCGGCAAAGTGCTCCCGGTAGGCGGAATCAAGGAGAAGATTCTGGCAGCCAAGCGGGCAGGAATCAAGCACATCGTGATGTGCAGGGAAAACCAGAAGAACGTAGAGGAAATACCGGAGAAATATCTCAAGGGCGTAGACTTCCACTATGTAGAGAACGTGGCTGACGTCTGGCAGTTCGCGCTGACCGACGAGAAGGTGAAAAACCCTACAGACTTCAGCATTGAGGAAAATGATAAAAAAGAATAGAAATGAAATTTGAATTACAAGTAACAGATAAAGCAAGCGATGCGCGTACAGGCATCATCACCACCGACCACGGACAGATCAAGACCCCAATCTTCATGCCCGTAGGAACCGTAGGAAGCGTGAAGGGCGTCCACTTCGAGGAACTCAAGAAGCAGATCATGGCACAGATTATCCTCGGAAACACCTATCACCTCTACCTGCGCCCAGGTCTTGACGTCATCAGGGCAGCAGGCGGATTGCACAAGTTCAACGGCTGGGACCGTCCTATCCTCACCGACAGCGGCGGCTTCCAGGTCTTCTCGCTCACCGGCATCCGCAAACTCAAGGAAGAAGGCTGCGAGTTCCGCTCCCACATCGACGGCAGCAAGCACTTCTTCACACCGGAGAATGTAATGGACACCGAGCGCATCATCGGAGCCGACATCATGATGGCCTTCGATGAATGTCCACCGGGACAGAGCGATTACCAGTACGCCAAGAACAGCCTCATGCTCACCCAGCGCTGGCTAGACCGCTGCATCAAGCGGTTCAACGAAACCGAGCCCCTCTACGGCTATCAGCAGAGTCTCTTCCCTATCGTTCAGGGCTGCACCTTCCCGGAACTGCGCCGCGAAGCAGCCAAATACATTGCCGACAAGGGAGCCGACGGAAATGCCATCGGCGGACTTGCCGTAGGAGAGCCTACCGAGGTGATGTATGAGATGATAGAAGTAGTGAACGAAATCCTGCCGAAAGACAAGCCGAGATATCTGATGGGCGTAGGAACCCCGCAGAACATCCTCGAAGCCATCGAGCGCGGCGTAGACATGTTCGACTGCGTAATGCCGACCCGCAACGGCCGCAACGCCATGCTCTTCACCTATCAGGGCACGATGAACATGCGCAACAAGAAGTGGGAGAAAGACTTCAGTCCGATAGATCCAGACGGCTGCGACATCGACCTCGTAACCACGAAGGCCTACCTCCACCACCTCTTCAAGGCCCAGGAGCTGCTGGCGATGCAGATAGCCAGCATCCACAACCTCTCTTTCTATCTGCGCCTCGTGACCGATGCCCGCCATCATATCGAGCAGGGCGATTTCGTGGCATGGAAGAATTCCATCATCGACCAGCTTGGCCGAAGAATTTAAGTAAGCAAGCATCATGAAAGATTTTAAGAAAATAAGAAAACACCGCCGGCTCTACCGCACCGGCCGATGGGCTTCCCGCAAGTTCGGGTGGCTCATCAGGGCTGTGCGCTGGCTGGCTCACAAGCTCTGGTTCCTGCGCATATTCAGGTTTCTCAACCCGTTCAGGTACATCAAGAAGCTCGACTGGTACATTATCAAGAAGTTTCTGGGCTACTATTTCTTCTCCATCGCCCTGATCATCTCCATCGCCATCGTCTTCGACTTCAACGAGAACCTGTCAAAATTCACAGAGCACCATGCACCGGCGCGCGCAATCATCTTCGATTACTACGCCAACTTCGTGCCCTATTTTGCCAACCTCTTCAGTGCGCTGTTCGTGTTCGTGGCGGTCATTCTCTTCACCACCAAACTGGCAAGCAATTCCGAAATCATCGCCATTCTGGCGTCGGGAGTATCCTTCAAGCGTCTCCTTCGCCCATACATGATTACCTGCGTGCTGCTCTCAGCCCTCTCCTTCGGGCTTTCAGCCTACGTCATTCCCCACGGAACCGTCATCAGGCAGAACTTCGAGACGATGTACAAGAACAAGAAGAAGAATACCAGTGCCGAGAATGTACAGCTGCAGGTAGACAAGGGAGTGATTGCCTATATGCAGCATTACGACAACAGCATGAAACGCGGCTACGGATTCTGTCTCGACAAGTTCCAGGACAAGAAACTCGTAAGCCACCTTACAGCGATGGACATCCAGTACGACACCATTTCCGACAGCAAGTATCACTGGAAACTGAGCAACTGGAAAATCCGCAAGCTCCAGGGCATGAAGGAGCATATTACGAGCGGAGCCCAGAAGGACACCATCATCATGATGGAACCTACCGACCTGGTCTATTCCAAGGGTCAGCAGGAAACCTTCACCAGTCCTGAGCTCCGCGATTACATCTCCAAGCAGATTAACCGCGGTTCGGGCAACGTAGTGCAGTACGAGGTAGAATACCACAAGCGCATCGCCTCTTCCTTCGCTTCGTTCATCCTCACCATCATCGGCGTCTCCCTCTCAGCCCGCAAGCGCAAGGGCGGCATGGGAGCAGCATTGGGCGTTGGACTTGCGCTGAGTTTCGGCTACATCATGCTACAGACGGTTTCTGCCACCTTCGCCATCCAGGCCAACTTCCCGTCTGTTCTGGCAGCGTGGCTTCCAAACTTCCTCTTCGCCATCGTAGCCTACTTCTGCTACCGCAAGGCACCGAGGTAATTATCAATTAATAATTAAGAGTTTATAGTTTATAGCAGCCATGCTCCCCTATAAACTATAAACTGTAAACTATAAACTATAGAAGAATGTATTTCGACGAATTAGATTTAAACGACAACGTGCTCGACGCATTATATGACATGCGCTTCGACACATGCACTCCAGTACAGGAAAAGTGCATTCCAGAGATATTAGAAGGTCATGATGTCTTGGGTGTAGCCCAGACCGGAACCGGCAAAACCGCAGCCTATCTGCTGCCAGTATTGAGCAAGCTCGATGACGGCGGTTATCCGAAAGACGCCATCAACTGCGTCATCATGTCACCAACCCGCGAGCTCGCCCAGCAGATAGACCAGGCGATGCAAGGCTTCGGCTATTACCTGCAGGGCGTGAGCAGCGTAGCCGTATACGGCGGCAACGACGGCAACCGTTACGATCAGGAGTTGCGCAGCCTCCGCATGGGCGCCGATGTAGTCATCGCCACTCCGGGCCGCCTCATCTCCCATATCTCTCTGGGCAATGTAGACCTCAGCAAGGTAAGTTTCTTCATTCTTGACGAGGCCGACCGCATGCTCGACATGGGTTTCTCTGACGACATCAAGACCATCGCGTCAAAACTGCCAAAGACCTGCCAGACCATCATGTTCTCGGCAACCATGCCTGAGAAGATAGAAGAACTGGCTAAGACCCTGCTCAAGAATCCAGTAGAAATCAAACTTGCCGTCAGCAAGCCAGCCGAGAAAATCAAGCAGGAAGCATACGTATGCTACGAAACCCAGAAGATGACCATCATCAAGGACATCTTCAAGGCGGGCGACCTGAAGCGCGTCATCGTCTTCAGCGGCAGCAAATTCAAGGTGAAGCAACTCGCAGCTTCTCTCCAGCAGATTGGAGTAAACTGCGGAGCCATGCACAGCGACCTGGAACAGGCTGAGCGCGATGATGTGATGTTCAAGTTCAAGAGCGGACAGTATGATGTTCTCGTAGCTACCGATATTGTGGCGCGCGGAATCGACATCGATGATATTGAGATGGTCATCAATTACGATGTTCCTCACGATACAGAAGATTACGTTCACCGCATCGGCCGTACTGCCCGTGCCAACCGCGATGGTAGAGCCATCACCTTCGTGAGCGAAGAAGACCAGTACTGGTTCCAGCAGATAGAGAAGTTCCTGGAGAAGGTGGTAGACAAAATGCCTCTCCCTGAGGGATGCGGCGAAGGTCCTGAATACATCAAGCTTAACAAGCCGAAGAAGAAAGGCGCAAACGGAAGAAACAACAGACGCGGTAACGGCAAAAACGGCGAGGCCGGAAAGAACAGTGCCAAGAACCGCCGACAGAAAGACCGCGACCAGACTTCTCACAAGCGCAAGCCAAACAAGCCAAACGAGCGTCAGGAAAAAGCACCACGCAGCAACGAACAGCAGCCTCAGCAGGGGAACAAGCAGCAGAACGCAAAGCAGCAGAACAGAAAGCCAGCCCAGCCAGGCGAGCAGCCAAAGAACAGCAACAGCCAGAAGCGCCGCAATAACAGCAATAACAGCAACCAGCAGCGCCCAGGCACCGAGAACAATGTTCGCCCAGGCAGCAACGGCCGTGGCAGAGGCGTAGCCCAGAAAAAGGGCGACAAGCCGGCTGCACGCAAGCACACCCCTATCGTAAATCCACAGAAGCAAGAAAACGCTGTGAAGAAATTCATCAAGCGCATCTTCGGATTCAAGAAATAGGAAATAAATTATCTTTTAAAAGAAAAGAGGAATGATGAAAGCGCTACCCCTCACCCCGCTCATGACCATCAGCCTCACACTGACGATCGGAATCATCATAGCCAAATGGGGCTATGATGATTTCAATATGCGCTTCTGGCTCATCATCTCCATCATTTCATGCGCCCTTAGCAGCATCATCTTTTTCCTTACTAAGTTTTTAAGCAAAAAAGCTTACTTCAGCAGGAGCCACCAGTTTCTCATCTACTCCCAATGCATGATGATTCATTTATGCATTCTGAGCCTTGGGGCCTTTCTTACCTGCAAGCAAATAGCTGATTCCCAAACCTCTACACAACTGAAAAACTGGCAGGAACTGTCTTACCTCACACGGGCAAAAATCAATACCGAACGCTATAAAAGCAATATTGAAAGCAAACTGGTTTCCCTTCACGTAAAACAGCAAGACTATGCAGTCATCGCAGCCATGGCGCTGGGCGACAAGAGCGCACTCGACTCGAACACCCGAAACAGTTACTCCATTTCCGGAGCCAGTCACATCTTGGCAGTAAGCGGACTTCATATAGGCATTATCTTCCAGCTTTTCATCTTTCTGCTAGGCGGCAGAAAGTACTCAGTTTACACCATCATCCTGTCCCTCATCTCCATCTGGACCTACGTTTTTCTCATAGGATTGCCGGCAAGTGCAGTCCGTGCAGCCATCATGCTTTCAGCCTACAGCTTAAGCTTAGCTTTCCATCGTACCGGTCTGCCGCTCAACACTTTATCCTCAGCTTATATATTTATGCTCTTTATCAGTCCGCTCTATCTTTTCGAGTTGAGTTTCCAGCTTTCGTTCCTGGCCGTAGCCTCCATTCTGTTGTTCTTCACACCCCTTTACACCCTCCTCCCCATCCGCAGCCGTTTCATCCGTTGGGCATGGGGACTCCTTTGCGTTTCACTGGCAGCCCAGATAGGAACCCTTCCGGTCATCGTCTACACCTTCGGCAGAATATCGTGCTATTCACTTCTCACCAATTACATCGCCATTCCCGCAGCAACCCTCATCCTATATCTTGGGGCAGCATTAATCCTGTTCTCCCCACTCACGTTATGGGCGCCCATAGCACCGGTTGCCGCCCCACTCATCAGCCTTACATCAGGCGCCCTGACCAGCATCACCCAGTTTTTGAATACAGCCATAAAACTGATCAGCATGCTGCCTGGAGCAAGCATCGAAAACGTAAGAATCAGTCTGCCTCAGGTAATCGGTCTCTACGCTATCATCCTGCTCATTTATGCCCTATGGCGCAGGATAGATAACCAGAAGTCGTCAGAATGCAAGATTCCATAAAACGGAGATAAAGGCTTAAACCACGAAAAACGTCTCTTATATAATAAGGTGTGCGTACACAAAAGCGCTACAAATCGAGGTTAAGAATGTTAAAAAATAACTTTTTTCTACTTTTTCTGCATTTTTTCTTTCTTTTTGTTGGTGTTTTCGAGAAAAACATGTATCTTTGCAACCAGAAATAAAAAATAAGAATTTAAACTCAATAAAAGATTAAAGATTATGAAAGCATCAGAAGTCATCGCGAATCTCCAAAGAAGATTCCCAAACGAGCCTGAGTACATTCAGGCAGTTAGTCAGGTTCTCGGTACTATCGAGGAAGAGTACAACAAGCACCCAGAGTTTGAGAAGGCAAACCTCATCGAGCGTCTCTGCATTCCAGACCGCATCATCCAGTTCCGCGTATCTTGGGTAGATGATAAGGGCAACGTACAGACTAACATGGGTTACCGCGTTCAGCACAACAATGCGATTGGCCCTTACAAGGGAGGTCTTCGCTACCACAAGTCAGTAAACTTGGGTATTTTGAAGTTCTTGGCTTTCGAGCAGACATTCAAGAACTCTCTTACTACTCTCCCAATGGGTGGTGCTAAGGGTGGTTCCGACTTCTCTCCACGTGGCAAGAGCAACAACGAGGTAATGCGTTTCTGCCAGGCTTTCATGACAGAGCTTTATCGTCACATGGGTCCAGACGAGGATGTTCCAGCTGGTGACATCGGTGTAGGTGGCCGTGAGGTAGGTTACCTCTTCGGAATGTACAAGAAGTTGACACACCAGTTCCAGGGCGTCTTGACCGGTAAGGGTCAGGAGTTCGGCGGTTCATTGATCCGTCCTGAGGCTACAGGTTACGGTAACGTATACTTCCTCTGCAACATGCTCGCTACCAAGGGTATTGACATCAAGGGCAAGACAGTTTTGGTTTCAGGTTCAGGTAATGTAGCCCAGTACACTATGGAGAAGTTGCTCCAGTTGGGTGCTAAGCCAGTTACATGTTCAGATTCAGACGGTTACATCTACGACCCAGACGGAATCGACCGCGAGAAGCTCGATTACATCATGGAGCTCAAGAACGTCGAGCGTGGCCGTATCAAGGAATATGCAGAGAAGTATGGTGTAAAATATGTTGCAGGTGCTAAGCCTTGGTTTGAGAAGGCAGACATCGCTCTCCCATCAGCTACTCAGAACGAAATCAACGAGGAGGCAGCTAAGGCTCTCATCGCCAACGGCGTAATCGCAGTAAGCGAGGGTGCTAACATGCCTTCTACTCCAGAGGCTATCAAGGTATTCCAGGATGCTAAGATTCTCTACTCTCCAGGTAAGGCAGCCAACGCAGGTGGTGTTGCAGTATCAGGTCTTGAGATGAGCCAGAACTCAGAGCGTCTGAAGTGGTCTCGTGAGGAGGTTGATGCTAAGCTCCACGACATCATGAACGATATTCACGCTAACTGCGTGAAGTATGGTACTGAGCCAGACGGTTACGTAAATTACGTAAAGGGTGCAAACGTAGCCGGCTTCCTGAAGGTAGCTAAGGCTATGATGGCTCAGGGCATTGTATAAGGCTAGAAAATTTTTAATAAACATCTTAAAAAATTTAAAATAATAGGAAATAGCGGGTCTGTGAAGACTCGCTATTTTTTTGTTTACTCCTTCCCCCACTCCTTCTTTACATCAAAGCAGGGACAAGCCTTGTTGGCAAATTCATTATGCCCATGAATCGTGGCTAATGGATATTCCTCC
>ULPY01021009.1_pt1 | contig 11844 bp, 12 predicted proteins | sample 1953951 | NCBI WGS metagenome assembly ULPY01 (sample SAMEA4835641, study PRJEB28245) | human gut metagenome | biome: gut microbiome; material: fecal sample | place: Denmark | collected 2008
TTCTTTGATTGGCAGCCAAAATTCTGGCCCTATCGGAGTAGCATCACCATACATCGACATCACGCTGAAAATAGAACAGGGGAATCTTGTCCTGTATCCGGTCGAATACCTACCGACTGGGGCGGACGCCTCGACGTTTGAAATTCGCCTCATGCGCCATATCTCTACGCGAGACAGGAATTTTGATAAAAAAGGATATCGAAAAGTGGCCGGCTGGCGAATCCCGCAGAACGTAAACAACCCGGAATCAAGGTTCCAGTTCTATCGGTGGCCCTATACGCCCGGAGCCGCAACCATAATTTCGAATACACCTGATGAGATTGGAGGACAAGTTGTGGAAGACAAATTCCCGAGAGTCATTGTCCATTATGGCCGATATAAACAAGAATTCATCTTTACAGAAACACCGCGTGGTGCAAGTCGAGAACAGATTGTAGTTCGACAGTTTGGCCTGGCTGTGTTCGACGGGAGAACTCGAATTTCGAATATCGCAAGGTTCTCGCTTCGAGTAGTCGGTAATGAAATTCCCAATGGCGTTGATTTCTCATTCACTTTTGAAAAAGGGGAAATGTTAAAGGAGAAGATATGAAAAAAGGCCCAAAGACTATTCCGCCGGGCCTACAAAAGGATTTTTCACTCTGGACTGCCCGAAGACTATTCAGTCGGGCTAGGACAAAGATACTTATTATATATAAAATATGACAGGAATGCATGAAAAATATTCATGGGAAGGAATAAAATTCGAAATCGTATTCGAAGATTCGCAAGGTAATCCCCTAGATGCCGAAAATATGGTTTTCCGCTTCATCTATCGCGATGAAGCCGGACAGTCTTGTATAATATCGCAGAATGGCGATGAACGCATTAATTGCGTCTTTCGCGACGGTAAACTGATAGGCATATTCGAACCGAATACATTCCGTCGGGGGATTCTCACCGTAGAGCGACGTTTCTGTCGGGAGGATCCTGATTTCGAAAAAGGATATTGCCCGTACGGAAAACAAGAAGCTACAAACATCAAAATTATATAATGGTATGGGAACATGCGACTGTGCAGTAGTCCAAGAGCGAGTAATCGTGCCGGAGGCCGTCACAGTAAAAGAACAGATCGTCGTTCCAGACACTGTTACGGTGAAAGCGACGGTCAGCGTGCCGGCTATTGTTCAAAAACCGAGGTGGATTCCTGATATCGAATGGGGAGATTTGGAAGAATGTCCGAAAGATAGTGTATGGTTTGTCGTCACAGACGAATTACCGTCGGCCATCGGTAGGCCGCATGTTCAATTCAGTTCCTTCTATGACCAATATTTCATAGATTGGGGGGACGGAGAATCTTATGCTTCTCCGATGAGAACCAATACTTTGGACTTTATAAATCATACTTATGCCAAAGGAACCGGCAATATAGACAGCAAAGGCAGAGAGTTCTGGATAATGAAGGCAAAATTCAGTAATCCGGCGCAAAGCGATATTGCCCCTAACGGATATGTGTATGTAAAAGTCGGCGTAAAATTGGCATGGAATATATCGCCCATAAAATATGTGGTAGTCGGAGAGGACATAGACCCGGACTATAATTTTGAATTTAATCAAGGGTGGGATCATTTGGAGGCGATAAGATTTAAAGGTAAAGACAGGAGTATTAGAGACTTTCCTTCTTTTTCTTATGGCAGAACTCCTCTAAGGCATATTTTGACGGACGGGACTCTTAAAATTAGGAAACTGAGCGGTTATAGATTCAGGAATATCATAGCCGAAAATATGGATAACATTGAAGTGTCGGGAGGAACTATCGGAGAATATATTTGGGGGAACGACAACATGGCTTTCGGTAAAGCCGATTTGTCGAAAATGACTTTCGGCAATCTTTCTCACTGTTTCTATGGGATCGGACGAAGTGTTGAAGAAGTGATTTTACCCCAAGTAGAATATACCGGTAACGATATGACGAACTGTTTTAACAATTGCAGAAATCTAAAAAGAATAGTTTTCCCGCCCAAAATGGATTATATAGAGAAGGCCAACGGTGCTTTTGTCGGTTGCTATTCCCTTTATGACTTTGAATTCCCGGAAGGATTTGCAACGAAGGGAAACGGACTTAGAATACAAATGTCAGGCTTTAATAAGACCTTTTCGTTGGATTGGCCGGACGTTAAATTGGACTGGTTCGTTTACAACGGAATAGTTGCAGAGGGTAATGTAGGCCTGCAAAATTTAATCTTCTCGAAAGAGTCGAAATTTTCATATTCGACTGCTACGAACTTGGAAATAACCAATTCACCGTTGGGGCATGACAATATCGTGAGCATACTCGATCGATTGCCCGATTTTACAGGAATGAGTCCTAAGACCATTAAACTGACCGGTTGTGTAGGAGTTTCGGAATTAACAGACGACGAGAAAAAAATCGCTACGGATAAAAATTGGATACTGACGGTATGAAAAGACTGAGAGCAAAAGACAAATACGTATTTGTCCATAAGGATAGGAATAATGGTGTAACCATAGTCTCGGAAATAAATTATCCGGAGAATTACAATCCTTGTGCTTATTGGGAGGAACTCCCCGAAACGGAGGCGAGAGAATTGGAACGAGTATTTAACGAGAGACGGACGAATTGATATGCAGGAGAGAAACGTATTGCAAGAAGTATTTACAGCTACGCTGACGCTGTTTACCGATCTGTTGGAACCGGTGAAGTGGTTTATTCTCGCGGCCGTGTGCTTGATCGTGGCGGACTTGAAATTCGGCATCGAGGCAGCTCGGAAGCGAGGGGAGAAGATACGGACGAGTCGGGCGACTCGGCGGAGCGTGAACAAATTGGTGGATTATATTTGCTGGATATTGGTGGCCATGAGTTTCGGGAAAGTGTTCGGCGAACCTTTCGGATTGCCGATACTCCCGGCATTGGTGCTGTTGGTGGTTTACGGTTGCGAGATCAATTCGTGTTTCAACAATTACTTCGAAGCTCGGGGAAGTAAGTTACGCATCAATATCTTCAAACTGTTCAAGAATAAGAGCGGCGATGTGATCGAACCGGAGAATAGAGACGAGTAATCGTCTTTCGAAAGACCGTTCATTATATAAAATCTAAAAGAAAATGAAGGTGATTCTAGACAACGGACATGGTCGGGACACAGCGGGAAAGAGAAGCCCGGACGGAAGGTTAAGGGAGTATGCCTACACACGTGAGATGGCCCGCAGGATAGTGCAGGATTTGAAACGGCAGGGTATCGATGTATCCTTGCTCGTTCCCGAAGATACAGACGTTCCCTTGAAGGAGCGTGTGGAACGAGCGAACCGAATTTATGCGGAAACTGGCAAGCAGGCTATACTCGTATCGATACATGTCAATGCCGCCGGTAACGGTTCTACATGGTTTTCGGCCAGAGGGTGGAGCGTGTTCGTCGATCCGGCGGCATCGCAAGACAGCGAGCGGCTTGCGACGTCCATAGCCGAAGCCGCCGGAAACATCGGCCTGACGGTACGCAGGGAGACGGGCGGCCGCAATTATTGGGTAAGTAGCCTTTACATCTGCAAACACACGAATTGCCCGGCCGTATTGACAGAGAATCTTTTCCAAGATAACCGGGAGGACGTGGATTATCTTTTGAGCGATGCGGGCAAGCAGGCGATAGTCCGTTTGCACGTAAAAGGAATTATCGATTATTTGAACTCGTTATGAAAACATTGCCCTGGCTTCTCGTCGGTATGCTTCTCGTTGTCGCTTTTTGGGGCTGGTTACGCCCCGTCGATACCGCTCCCGAGGGAAATCGGGAGAAAGACACCGCGACGTTTGTCGATACGATTCCCTACTTCGTCCCGGTTCCCCGGGATAGCATAGTAGTGAAATATGTCATTGCACGACTTCCGTCCGCTGTCAATGATAGTGTCGGGAGCCATGCAGTCGACACCGTACATCGGAGCGATAGCGTTGCGGTCGCTATTCCCATTACGCAGAAAGTCTATGAAGACAGTACCTACCGAGCCTATGTGTCGGGGTATCGTCCGAGACTCGACAGTCTGTTTCTCTTTCCGAGGACGCAGATTATCACCGTTCGGGAGAAGCCCCGCAGGTGGAATATCGGAGTCGGAGCCGGTTATGGCCTTACCCCGCGAGGTTTCCAGCCATTCGTCGGGGTGACGGTTAGCTATACTCTTTGGGCGTTCTGATAGTTGTTTTTAGTTAGAATGAGCGATGCAGTCTGCTTGTGAAAGCGGGCTGCATTTTTTTATAGATACGCCTCGATACCGGGCTTTTGTACATATTCCGCTATTTCGAAATACGGAATCTGCTTTTGTTTTTCAGGGCAGTAGGGGGCACTTCCGACTGAAAGAAGGAAAAAAATTTCCTTTTTGAACCCCTAAGAGCTTATTTTTTAGGGTATTAAGTTTTTGAAGGCTGGAAAAAGTGTGGAATTTATTGAATAGTATGCGATAATTTTATTTATAAATATACGTATATGAGTTATTTATGTGGATTTGAATTTGAGGGGAATAGACCTTTTATTAAATTAAGTAAACACAAGAAATAAGTGTTGATAATTTTATTTATAACAATATTGTTAAATATATAGCAAAACGTATATATTTGTAATTATTATAAGAACTTAACAAGTTATAGATATGGAAAAATTATTAGTGACATATGCCCTTTTAGGTTATTTGAAAGAAACATCTTTATCAAAAGCTCCAATTATAGAACTATACGTTCCTATTGTCAAAAAAGCGTTACGAGAGTACGCTATGGAAAATAATATTGAGGAGTATAAAGGACGATCCTTTGTCGAGCTATCAGAAAAAATAAAATCTATTTTTGGTCTTAATATTCCTATTCCTATTTTATCGAAGATAATGGAATTTATTCGAGATGAAATTGGTGATGACAAGGTCTTTGCATTATATAATGACGGAGCTTTCATTATAAAAAGTATGGTTTTTGATGGAATAGGAGATATATTGCAGATAGAAAAAGATAATATCCGATTGTTAGAGAATAGTTATAAGGATTTTTGTGAAAGTAATAATTGTAAATTCGATTTTGAAGAGTTAAAGAATTTTATATTAGCATCGCAAATAGATTTGTTTACAGATAAACGCATGGATCTGTTAAATTTAGATTGTTATGTCCCTAAATTTGTTGCAGAAAAATTTGACGATGAAGTTATCTTCAAAATAATGAGCAATATTTATTTGGGAGGAATAATAGCATCATATTTGGAATTAAATATAACTAAAAAAGTTACGGATGCAGAATTATTGTTAGATACTAATTTTTTTATTAGTTTGATAGATTTAAATACAGAAGACTCTTATTATATCTGTAATCAATTGTACAATTTATGTGTCCAATTAGGTTTTCGTTTGACTATGTTGGGTAGTACAGTTGAGCAGATAAAAGTTTTACTGGGAAATAGAATTAATGATTTTGGAAGTAAGGAATATATTGGTACAATTCGGACTGCTGATATATTCAATGCTTGTATAAGAAGAGAGATTGATAAAACCGCATTAGAAAGGATAAGAGATTCTGTTGATTATAAAATAGATGAATTGGGAATTGTAGTTATACAGGAAGCTCAAATACGATATATTATTGATTTGGCAAAAAAAAGTGAAGATTATAAAGTCCTAATGAAAAAACGTCAGAATAATGAGGAAAGTGCGTTAAATGATTGCGTGGCGAAATTTTATGTTAAACAGAAAAGAGGTTCCCGTATACAAGAGTTTGCAGATGTAAAGTGCTGGTTTTTGCATAATTCTTTTTCGTTAAGTGATGATGATGCTGGACATAAAATTCAAGATAGATATTCTATTAGTGCAAATGAGTTACTTGTTTTATTATGGTTGTCAAGTCCTGCTCAAGGGAAAGATGTTAAAATTAACAATTTAACAAGAGGAGGATTAGCTTCATATATTACAAAATACCGGAGAGCTAAAATGCCTTCGATTGAGGTGCTGAAGAAAATTAAAAAAAGAGCTGATCAAGCGGTAAAATTTGGGAAAATATCTGAAAAAGATACCTATAATTTATCTATAAGAATGGCGGAAGGATATATAACGTCAACGCAGGTAGATACTCAATTAATAAGCGAAGAAGTAAGTGATGATCAGTTTGTTTTGAATCTAAAATCTTTTTCAGAAGAAGCCGATAGATATAAAGTAGAAAAGGAAAAACAAATACTTAATTATCAAGCTAAAATTAAAGAATTGGAGGAAATAGTATCTCAGCATAAGGAAGAAAAAGACTCAATGAAGAAGGAACAAAATTTGATAAAACAAGAATTAGAACAATTAAAATTAGATTCTTATAATAGTAAAAAAGAAAAGTATGTGAGAAAAAAATTAAAGAAAGTAGGAGTATATACTTGTGGATATATTCTGTTTTGTTTAGCAATTATTGCATTATGGCTTATAAATAGTTTTTATAGTAATAGTCTGAATTGTCTAATTTCGACTGTTATATCTTTATTCCTTTTTATCTTACCAACATTTGGCTTACGATTTGTTAATCATACTACAATAAAAGAGTTTTTCTTTAGAAAGAACTTAATAAAAAGACTTGAAGATGAGTATGATCAAGAAAATGGGAGATAAAATTTATTATGAATTTAATCTTTTCCTTTATTCTCATGTAGGGGTAATCTCTTATTGTCTGACTATAATAATTAGTAAGCCTTAGGTTATCATTTTAGATGATAGGTGTGGACATAATAACAGAACTAGAAAAATTATATTATAAGTTGAGTTATCAGATTTCTATTGAGGAATATAATCCTAGTATAACGAAATAATTATTTATAAGAGTCGTTTTGTGGGTTGTAGATCATTTGTCTATTTTTTTGAAACAGCTTGAAATCTTTTAATTTGGATTTTATACTGTTATGGAGTTTTAATGATGCAGCTCTGTAACAACCATCTGCTTTGGGAAATCGAGAACTGACGATAGCAGCTCGAACTCTAGTATTTTTCAAATATCCATTGACATAAAATGTTTTAATAGTATTCCCTAATTGTTCGATAGCATGTACTATGTCGGAACCTTTTAGCTCTACGAATATATGACACGAGTCGTTCAAATCACTATGATATATAAATAGATAGTCACATTTTGATGCCGTTTTCGAACAATCGAGAAATCCATCGATCTTAATTTTTTTTAGTTCATCGATAGTTGCCTGCTCAATTGAAAATTTTGATTGATTTTCGGCCACAGAGAATCGGCAAGAACATCTACATAGTGATTTTTCTATTTTGTCTTGAAAAGAATCTGTTTGTAGGAATGCCGGAGGATTATCGAAACAATTACAACTACTCATAAGTATCGATGTTACAAAGGTCTTCAAAAATATCGCTTAAATAATTGGAGGCTTGATCGATTTGCTCTGCTCCTACTGTCTTTAAGTCATTATCTCGTATATTTACCACATTACCATCATTTTTAAATAAATAAGATGATACATCATTAAAATGAATGGTTAAATCTGTTTTAGTTATTTGTTTAATATTTTCTTTGACAGCTTTATCATAGCGTGATTTTTTAAGAATCTCATTGGCTAATATTAGATTATCGAATACAGATAGAATATATGGGCTATGAGTCGTCACGACCAAAGTTCCTAAACTATTTTCTATTTTAGATAAGATTGATTCCATAAGCTTTACTTGCATTGTCGGATACAAATTCAACTCAGGTTCTTCTACAATGAGAATATTATTCCTTATGGAGTTAAAATTATTTTCAATAACTACCCACAAAGGTATTATCGATTGGATTCCACTCGAAGCTTGTGTTAATTTTACCGTTTCCTTATTCACCTCATGAACGATAACATCGTCACTTTTTTCGAAAGAAACTTTGATATTCATGAAATCGATTTCCTGATTTTGGATTTTTGAGTTTTTGGCTTTCTCATACTGACTTCCAAATCGTTTTATGCATTCTGGAATATTTATATTGGCTTCTAATAAAGAAAATATGTTGTTAGAGAACATTGATATTAAAATTCGTTCTGCTGGGATATAGATTGGATTATTTATATCGAACTCATCAAACAAAATATCTTTTATGTATTGGAATGCGAATGATTGAATTTGTTTATCATCTTTCGTATGTTCCAATAAGTCTAAGATTTTCTTGAATAAATCTTTTTTATGAGTGTCAGGTTGAATAAAATTTTTTCCTAGTATTTTTGTAATAACTTCTTGGTCGTTATTTTGTATGGCTTTTACCAATTCATATCTATTATTATCGGTTATGAAAGATCGATACGAAATATTCCAGTATTTATATGAGATCAATGTATCTTGGTGAAATGGGAAATCTATATTATATTTTGATAAAAGAGCAATGAAATTTTCATAATCTCCCGTTTTTAACAATAAAAATTCTTCGCTATTGAATATAGAGATTAATTTAGCCGCTATACTTTTTCCACAAGCTGTATCTCCTATGAAAATATTATATTTCCTTATGCGTAGCTTGGCTTTTTTTATTGGGCCAAAGTTTTTGATAGTTAGGCATTCAGTACTCATATAGGTATCATTAGATGATTACAAATGTAATATATTTTTCCCCCTTATACATACTTTATACCTCAGAATTTTGAAATCTGAGAGAATTTATAGATATGTTACATCTAAAATACGATTATTAAATATAACACCGATGTTTTGTAAAATACATAGATTCCGATATCGTTGAAAAGGCATAGAGAAACGGTCGACTCTATTAGGTGCTATGATTCTATCCCGTATTTTTAAGCATCGGACAAAATCCGATGCTTTTTTGTATTATCTCTTGTTCGTTTCAAAAAAATATCTCATCTTTGTAGTGACTTCCATTTGAAACAGGCGACGTGCGTTCGCCAACTTTGCCGTTGGCATTTTTTATGCCCATGGCTATTCATATAGTTCCGTCCCGTGTGGAGCGTTAATGCGCCCACTGCCTGTTTCAGGTGGAAGTCAACGGGGAGCGGAACTTTTTTTGTTCCCTTCCCGTCCATAACATATTGTTTCATTTAAATGACTTCCAAAATGAAAAGAACAGTCGCAATGCCTGTATCGCAGGCAAGGGAAGGGCGAAAAACATCGGCCCTCGAAAATTACCTAATCCGATTTTTTGAGCGGGAGCTCGAGGTCAAACTCTCCCGCCGTGAAATGTGGAGAAGCGTCCGTTTCGTCGCTTCGTTGTTTATCTTGTTGCTCACCCTGGCCACCGGCGAGCCATTGCTGGCCTTGCCGGCTCTCGCATTGGCAGCCTACGCCTATCGGGGAGTGGCCGGTATTACGGCCCGGTTCTCGGAGAAAGGAGGTGAGCGATGAGAAGAAGCTACGTTATGGAATTTGAGCAAGACGGCCTGTCCATACGCATTGTCCGCCACCAATCGGAGCAGTCGAAGGACAGAGCAGAGGTGGAAATCGAGACAACATCTTATAATGGCAGTGGCAGTGGCAATATTTGGCTCACTGGTGAGTTTCAACTCTTCCTCCTGCAGGAAGCGATTAACAACTATATCGAAGTATTCCATCTTAAAAAGGAGGACGAAGACGATGGCCAGGACGAAGAATGAGGTCGCCCACCTCCCTCTATCGATTTCCCTTTGGGGTATCTCGCTGATGGGCGACATGGTTGGGTGATGAAGCCTCGAAAATTTGTGTGATGGGCTTGCGAATGCCGAAAATTTTCACTATCTTCGAAGAAAAGGAGGAAATATGTCTATATTGATTGCCTTTGGATTTGTGCTCTTGTTCGTGATAATTATGGCTCTTGGAGCACTCACGGCGGTTAGCGTTATATTCTGGTACATATATTGGATTGTGGTGGCAGCTTTCGTGATAACGGCGATAGTTGCTCTTTGCACCCGTTTCATTCGTTTTATCAAAAGGAAACATCGTCACTCGTAAGTCGATTATCGGAATAGACTTTTTGTCGGAGCCTCGGGGAATCTTCCCCCGAGGCTCTTTTTGTGTCTTTTATTGGGTCGCCTGGAGTGCCCATATTCGTGAAAAATATGAACGAATATGAGCAATTATGAAACATCTGCCTCTATCGTTTTGGAGGTAAATGGCAAGAATGCAGAGGAGCGGTTGAAGGCTCTCCGGCAACGGGCCGAGGACCTCGAGAATGCACTGGCCAAGGCCCGCAACAGCGGCGACAAAATAGAGATGAACAAGCTCCAGAAGGAGTTGAAGAAGGCAAACGCAGAAATTAGAGAGATGACCTCGTCGGTACAGCAGGCCGAGAGTGTCATGCGTCGACTCGACAGGGCCACCCCCAAGGAGTTGTCGAAAACCCTCTCCACTTTGCGCCGTCAGCTCAACAATATCGAGCGAGGGTCAGCCGCCTGGAATGCCCATGTCGAAAAAATAAAGCTGGTACAGCGGGAACTGAACTCGGTGAAACGCTCCATGAGTGAGCAGGAGTCGCTTTGGACTCGGTTCTCGCAAAAGATGTTCGACTGGGGGAATGCCATTACCATGTCGCTGGCAGCCATTTCAGGCCTTACAATGTCGGGTAGAAATGCGGTCCAGAGCTATGCCGATATGGAGGGCGAGATGGCAAGCGTCCGTAAATTTACGGGAATGACCATGGAAGAAATCGAGAAATTGAACGAGTCGTTCAAAACGATGGATACTCGCTCTTCTCGCGAACAGCTCAACAAACTGGCCCAAGAGGCCGGCAAATTGGGTATCACCTCGCAGGACGCCGTTCTCGAATATGTGCGGGCAGCCGATGTGATTAACGTAGCTCTCGATGAGTTGGGAGAGGGGGCAACCCGGGATATCGGTAAGCTATCGTCGATTTATGGCGATGCGGACCGAATGGGCTTGGGAAAAGCCATGCTGGCCGTGGGCGCTGCCATCAACGAAGTCTCCCAAAACTCCACCGCTTCGGCTTCTTATTTGGTAGATTTCGAGAACCGTATGGCCGGTGTGGGTAAACAGGCCGATATGAGTATCCCTAAAATCATGGGTTACGCTTCGGTGCTCGACCAGAACGCCCAGCAAGTAGAGATGTCGGCCACCGCTTTGCAGGGCATTATCATGAAAATGTATCAAGATCCGGGGAAACTGGCCCGCATAGCAGGCATCGACGTGAAAGAGTTCGCCCGGCTGGTGAGGGAGGATGCGAACGAGGCTTTGCTGCAACTGCTCGACACCCTCGGTAAGGCCGGAGGCATGCAGGCGCTGGCTCCGATGTTCGACGAGATGAAGCTCGACGGATCACGGGCGGCCAGCGTGTTGTCGGTGCTGGCCGGGAATATCGAATCGGTTCGGAGAGAGCAAAAGCTGGCTCAGGAAGCATTTGATGAAGGCACATCGGCCATTACAGAATTCAATGTCCAAAATAATACGGTGCAGGCGCAGCTCGACAAGGCCAAAAAGTCGTTCAACGAGTTATCGGTCGAGCTCGGGAAAGATCTGCTTCCTGTCATGCGCCATGCGATTACCGGTGCGTCGGCCTTGCTCCTGGTATTTAAGGAGGTTATCTCCGTTATGAAAGAGAATAGAGCCTTGATTGTCTCTGTGGCGGCCGGTATAGCCGGATATACGGTCGCCGTGAAGGCGAGTACCGTCGCTCAAAATCTTTGGAATGCGACGCAGAAGGCCGGAAATTCGATTGCGGTGACAGGGAGAGGTATCGTTCTATTACTCAGATACGCCTATTTTAGATTAGAGGGTCAGGTCCGCAAAGCCGATGTCGTGATGAAGGCCTTCAATCGCACGACCAAAATGTCGCCTGTCGGGATATTGGTAGGAGCCTTGTCGGCCGGAGTCGCAGCCTTGCTTTCCTATCGGGAAAAGATGAAATCTGCTCGTGAGGCGGCAGCCGAGGCAGCC
>ULPY01013902.1_pt1 | contig 11820 bp, 14 predicted proteins | sample 1953951 | NCBI WGS metagenome assembly ULPY01 (sample SAMEA4835641, study PRJEB28245) | human gut metagenome | biome: gut microbiome; material: fecal sample | place: Denmark | collected 2008
AAAAGTAGTATATTTGCGTCTATTGTTGAGGAGGCTCGCGCAAAAGACAGCAAATTGGGGAACCCGTCCGTGCTGGCTTTAACGCTTGACAATTCTATGCCTTGCTGCTTGATAACAGTAAGTAAAGAAGAGCCGGAGAAGGCAGCTCCGAAACCGAAACAAGTTCGTAAAAGGAAAACCAAGAAAATTGAAGAGAAATATGATTGAAAAGGACAGTCGGCCAGTGGTTGGAGAGTACGTGTTTTTGAGCAAATACTCCCAGACCCACAACGGAAAAAAGGAAGGATGGCAAGATGCCGTGAACAGAGTAATGGACATGCACTTGAAACGTTATTCAGAGCGAATTAAGCCTGAAGACGAAAAAGAGTTCATTTCGTTATTCGCACGAGCATATAGCCTGTATAGAGAGCAACGTGTATTGGGAGCGCAACGTGCTCTTCAATATGGTGGTGAATTGATGTTAGAGAAGCACGCTCGCTTCTACAACTGTTCCTCTACCTATGTGGATAGAGTACAAGTATTTGAGGAGATTATGTATCTACTCTTATGCGGAGCTGGCACAGGGTACAGCGTTCAGCACATTCACACCGAACAACTCCCTATTCCCAAAGGATTTGATAATACGAAACAGAGTGAAAAGTTCTTAATCCCTGACACAATCGAAGGATGGGCAGAGGCAGTAGGAAAACTGATGACCGCTTACTACTATGGTGGTGCGGACATTGAGTTCGACTATTCAGCTATTCGCCCGAAAGGAGCATATATTCGTGGGGGATTTAAGGCTCCTGGACCAGACCCATTGCGCCAAGCGATTGAAAAGGTTCATCACATTGTGAACCGTATCAAGGGACGCAAGTTGAGACCTTTCGAACTTCATTACATCATTTGTATTTGCGCGAATGGCGTCGTTACAGGGGGAGTTCGTCGTTCAGCGATGATAAGTATCTTTGACGTTGACGATGCGGAAATGGCGTCGTGCAAAACCGGAAACTGGATATCAACGATGCCTGAACTGTGCCGGAGTAACAATTCAGCAGCAATCCTACCTGATACTTCGAAGGAGGCTTTCGACGCTATCTATGAAAATACAAAGATGTATGGCGAGCCAGGATTTGTATTCATTGACTCTCCGTGGTTTGTTTATAACCCGTGTGGGGAAGTAGGAATGTATCCCCGTGTTCAGGACGAAAACGGTGAGTGGCACTCAGGTTGGGGATTCTGTAATCTTGCGGAAATTAACGGTGGTAAGGTAAAGACCGAGCAGGACTTCTATGATGCCTGTGAAGCAGCCTCTGTTATCTGTACACTTCAGGCTGGTTATACAAACTTCTGTGTGCTTGAGAAATGGTCTCAAAAGATAGCTGAAAGAGACGCTCTTATCGGGATTGGTATTACAGGTCTTTGCGAAAACCCCGACATTCTGTTCAATGCTGATATTCAGAAACGAGGAGCGGAAATCGTCAAGGAAACAAATCAGAAAGTAGCACGGATGATAGGTATCAATCCGGCAGCACGCTGTACGGTTGTCAAGCCGTCTGGAAACAGTTCACAACTCCTCGGAACCCTGTCAGGAATCACTCCTGGACACTCACGCCATTATATTCGCCACATTCAGGCTGCGGATACTGAACAGGCTGTTCAAGAATGGATGAGGGTGAATCCGGATATGGTGGAGGCAAGTGTATGGGCACCAGACCGTGAAAAGGTTATCGCCTTCCCTGTTACGCTTCCGGAAGGAGCGTTGCTGAAACAGAACCTGACAGCAATTGACTTCCTGAAGTTCGTTCTCCTAACCAAACGAAACTGGATTGAGTTCGGTACGAACTTTGACCACCCATCTACAAAAGAAAATCCCCGATTAAGAATGAACGTTTCGAATACCTGTACAGTAAGACCAGAAGAGTGGGATGAGGTACGGGAATTCCTGTGGGAGCATAGAAGTGAGTTCGGGGGAATCAGTCTGTTATCATCATTTGGCGATTTGGACTATCCTCAAGCACCGTACACCGAAGTTCTTGATGAAACGGAATTGGCGAAACGCTATGGCGCAGGAGCTATCCTGTCAAGCGGTTTAATCGTAGATGCTCAGGACGTGTTCAAAGACGTGTGGGAAGCCTGTAACGCAGCCACAGGGTTGGCTCCGAATCTGTTAGACATTACGGATAAAGAGATATCTGACTTCGTGGTGAAGAACATTAAGGATGGTCGTTTCCTTGTGGATATTGACGGTGTATGCTTCTCAGATGTGAACTGTGTCATTGATTATCTGAAACGACGGGTTGAGCGTCGAAAAGATTGGGTGAGACGGTTCAATTCATTTGCCGATAAGTATATGGACGGAGACCGTGTGAAGACTTCCTATTGCTTGAAACACGTGAACGCATATCACAAATGGCAGTTGATTTGTCGAATGAAGCCTGTATCGTACGACAATATTGAGTGGGAAGAACCGCTTAAACAGGCAGGAAGTGAAATTGCAACAGCCTGTGCAGGTGGAGCTTGCGAACTCCCTGCCCGTCCCGAAAAGAAATAATTTTGAAATAACGTCCGACTTTCGGATACTGATTCGGGAGCCGGACGTTTTAAAGTAAAAACGATTAAGTATTATAAAGATGAACGTGAGAATTTTATTCAAGAAAGATGCCCAGGAGGCACTGTTTCAAGGGATAGACGAATTGGCTGATGCCGTGTCTTCCACTCTCGGACCGAAAGGTCATTCAGTAATCATTGATAAAGGCTACGGAGTTCCTCATATCACCAAGGACGGTGTAACGGTGGCTCGTGCCTATGATACGGACGACACCATGAAACGCATGGGTGCAACGCTTGTAAAGACGGTTGCGGCAAAGACCTGTGATGAGGCTGGTGACGGTACAACCACAGCAACAATCCTCACTCGTGCGTTGATTAAACACGGTATGGAAGTCCTGCCGAATGTTAAGAACCCCCAACGGTTCAAACAGGGTATGGAAGCAGCCAAATCAGAAGCCGTGAAATTCATGCAGGTGATGGCGAAGGAAATCGGTGAAGAAGATTTTGACCGTGTTCGTCAGATTGCTACTATCAGTTCAAATGGGGACGAGGAAGTAGGCTGCATTATCACCGAGGCAATCGGCAAAGTTGGAAACGATGGTGTGATTACCGTTGAAGAAAGCAGCAAGGGAAATGAAACGACGGTTGAGGTTACTACTGGATTCCAGTGGGAAAAGGGGCTGGTGAACCCGTACTTCGTGACAGACCCTGAAAGAATTGAAGCGGTGTTGGACAACCCGTATATTCTCATCTTCGGACAGAACATCAACTATCCCCAGGAAATCCTTCCTATTATTCAAACAGTTTACTCTTCAAAACGCAGCGTTCTGATAGTCGCTCCTAATGCGTCTAATGACGTTATCAAGTTCCTCGTAACCAATATTCAGCAACAGAATGGGTTGAAAGCCTGTTTCGTGAAAGCTCCCGGATACGGTCAAATCCAGAAAGACCTTATTGAAGACCTCGCTATCAAAGTTGGGGCAAAGGCTGTCGGGGACGAGTTTGGACGTCCGGTTGACCAGTTAGGAACAGACTGGCTTGGAGCGTGCGACCGTGTGGTCGTTTCTACTAATCGTACAGTCCTCGTTGGGGGAGTAGGTACGCCAGAGGATATAAATGTCCGAGTAGAGTCAATCAAACATCTATTAGAGGACACTTCGAACGCTTATGACATTGAGAAGTATCGTGAACGTATTTCGAAGCTAACAGGTGGCGCAGCCGTCGTTTATGTTGGTGCGGACAGCGAAGTAGAGATGAAGGAACGAAAAGACCGTGTGGACGACGCTATTGCCGCAACACGGGCAGCGTTGGAAGAGGGGTACGTTCCTGGCGGTGGAACTGTACAGCTACGAGCAGCCGAACATCTTAGAACTGAAGAGGCTGTTAAGAACGAACATCCTGACTTCCTAATTGGTTGGAATGTCGTTATGGAGGCTTTGCTTTCACCGTTCTATCAACTCTGTGAAAATGCTGGAGTAAACGCTGTCAAAATGGAAGTTGAGCTTCTTAACCAATCAACCGCTTGGTGGGTAGGTTATAATCCTGTATCTGAGAAAGTTGAAGATATGTTTGAAGCTGGTATCATTGACCCAGCCAAAGTATCACGTGTGTCTCTTGAAAATTCAGTGTCGGTTGCTATTCAGTTCCTGAATACTTCCTGCGCCATGTCTGCAAACGATGAACCAAATAATAAGTAAATGCCATGAGTCAAAAGCAAATCCGAAGAGGGGATATTGTCCGCATCCGCCATAATAATAGCGGTCATCAGTTCAAAGAGAACACGTTGGGAGTCGTTCTTGAGGTGTATCCTAAACGAGTTGAATATCCCGACAGATTCAAAGTAGCAACCCGCACGGAGTGGTGGTACGTTGATATAAAAGACATTACGTTATTCTCCCGTAACAAGAACGAGGATGACGATTATTAATCATAAATAAGAGACGATTATGTTTTTTGAAGTAAGAACAAAACGGTTGACCGTCACCGAACGCAATGCGTATAAGACCGTCAAGGAATTGTGGCTGTTTGAGGTTGAAACTTATACCGAAGCCGAAGCCAGAGTGACTGAGTTCATGAACAAACAATTCAAAGGAGAGGACTTTTCAATTCCTAAGATTCAACCGTCAAAGATACAACGTGTTGAAAAGACAGAAGGATGCGTTCCGGAAGACCCGTTCTACAAAGTTAAGATTGAACTCTTGAGCGAAAATGACAAGGGTAAAGTCGTAAAAGAACCGTTCTTCATTTTGGTACGTGCTGAAAGTCCTGAGGCAGCGATTACTGTTGCGGATGAGGTAGGTGATGAAGAGTCCCCGAGTCATGAAGTTGTTAAGACTGAAAAGACGAAATTCACTGGCGTGGTTGTGATGGGGAAGAAGCCGAAAACGGCTGAGGCAGCTCCTAAAAAGGAAGTCGACAAGCCAAAGGAAGAAGCGAAAGCTCCAGCCAAAGGAAAGAAGAAGTAACAAAAGTTGAACAGGGGTGGCTGGTATAAAAGAACCAGCCACTTTTATATACAGGAATCATGGCAGAAAAGAAGAAACCCGTTCCGAAGCGACTTATCACAGAACAGGACATAGAGCGTATCATGAGGATGGCTCCTGACTATATCAACGAGTCGACTGATGAGGTGAAAGACCTGTATGTTGCTGCCGAATGGGCAAAGGAAGAGCGAGACCTTTCTCCTAAACGATATTTCGACCTCGTTCTTAACGAGGGTACAGATGAGGAGAAGATAATCAATATAGACTTCCAACAGACGGTGAATGTGGGGGCAGTAGTGAAGACCCATGGTGGGGACATTACGGCTGTGCGTTCAGCTAATGCAAAGCGTCTTCAGTATCTTCAATTAGACCGTGCCTACAATCGTGCCGTCCTGGAGTTGAATAAGGCTATGGGAGTTCGTTCCCGGAAGCCACGTAACATCGTAGATTATACGGGAACCATCATGGAGCTGTTCGGGAAGTTTTACACCGTAACGGATGTCTCGAAAGTGATGGCGAAGGAATACAGGATTAAGGTTCCTGAAGATGAACTGAAGAAGTTCTACGTTGAGAATCGAGACTTGATTACCCGTCGTCGAGCCGAGTACGTGTTACAGAATAAGGACTTCAGAATAGCAACCGAAACAGGTCGTTTGGAAGTGCTGAACCAAATGCTCGTAGAGGTTGAGATAAAGAACAGAGCAGCAGGGGGAAGCAATGTCGATTACTGTAACCTTATACTCCGTATCATTGAACAGGCTCGAAAAGAGGTCAAGGGTAACGAAATAAAGATGACCGTTGATGGTCGTATTGACATCAATGCTACTCTTCACGCTGAGACGAACATCATGTCCGTAATGAAACAGATGTCAATCAATGCGTTGGTGGTTGGTTTAACGGCTGCGAAAGCAGGACTGAACCCGACTGTATTGATAGCCCAGTTGGCTTCGAGTTGGTACGCTAAATTCAATGGATTCAACGGTAACTTGATGGACGGTGAACAGGTTCAGCTCCCGTCAGCACTTATCAAGCAATACGACTGGGATAAGATAGAACGAGCCTCTAAGCAGTTCGTGACCGAGTTCACTCCTATCACGGAAATATTAGATGAGGAGGATGACAAGGCTCAAGAACAGGCTGAGGGCAATCGTACATCAATGCTGATGAGGCTTAAATCAATGAAGGCAGCAAAGGCACAGGAAGACGCCAAGGCGAATGCGTTCACCCCAGACGATACAAGTGTTGAGGAACTCAAAGATAATGGCGTTATACTCGCACCAGAGCCTGTCGAAGAAGATGAGCCGAAAGGGGAGTTCGAAATTGACTATAACCTTAACAAGCATTACAAGCAAAAGAAAGGTATGAGAGTCAAGGGAGCCATAGGTGAGTCTATTGCTCGTCATAAGGCTCAAAAAGAAGAGGGTGAGGTAAATATAAACAAAGCTGAGGCAGAAGCCGCAGCGAGACGCAAAAGACGGAAAGCACGTCGTGAGGCAAAGAAGAAAGGAGGACAAGAATGAAAATAGTTTATAACACATGGTTCCCGTTCGGGGGCTATCATACATTGAACTTCTTCGGGATACTGTTTACCAAGCGTAAACAGTTACCGGAATCAACAATCACGCATGAGTCAATTCATACGGCTCAAATGAAAGAAATGTTATGGATATTCTTCTATCTGTGGTATGGGTGTGAGTATTTATTCATAAGGCTGTTTCACAAGAAACAGAACTGTGCGTACCATGACGTCAGTCTTGAGGAAGAGGCTCACAATAATGATGAGAATTCTAATTATCTCAAGACTCGGAAACATTATGCGTGGTGTAAATATATAAGGCTTCGAAGCAATCACAAATAATTTCGTTGAACAATTTAATTCAAAAGATTATGCAAAAAGATTTCATGACAATCACCCCAGACTCTGGGGGGGTCACAGGAAGTGACCGTTGCGGTTCCCGCAAACACTGGTAATGCTCGTTCCTCTACGATAACCATTCAGGGGGGGTATCACTCGAACCATTAATGTAGCTCAAAGCGCAGGAAGAAGAAGTGTTACTGAGTTGCAATATAATTTTGACAGCTTTGCTGGGACAAGTAAAGGGTGGATAACTCCTTCTGGGACTATTGAGGCAAATTTCGCAAACCAATTCGTCACACCAGAATTTCGTTTGCGAAAAGCTGTTTATGAAGGAGATACTCTGATATCAGAAGATTTCAGCAAAGATGGAAATACACGGGTGACAGTTACTCCTACGAATACTTCGTATTATGATGTCACTAATACCAGCCAATATGGGACTCGGGTTCAGTTTGTAAAGAAATCTGGAGCACCGTCTTCAGTTTCTTGTTATTACGATATAAAGGTTGAATATATGGGAACAGGTGGTTCCGCAACTGGAACTTTTCATTTGTATAATTAAAAAGAAAGGGGAGCTGATGAGGCTCCCCTGTTTTGTAGGTTGTAAGCGGTTACTCTCCCTCGGGAGTAACATTGTAGGAACGATTCATCCACGCTTCCTTTTCCATGCTTTCAATCATGTCCTCAAGGAAGTTCAGAGTGGCGAGGTCGTTCTGAGGGATTTGTTTGTGAATGTCACGAATTGAACGTATCATCCTATCCCAGTCGTCACGAATGATTTTCCACATATCAATTGCCTGAGGAACTCTTTCATCCATCTTAAACTCCTGAATGTGGTTGTTCTGTAACATAGCTTCCATAGAACCCAACGGACGTTTTCCGAGCGCACGGATACGTTCAGCAACATCATCAACACGTTCAATTTCGGCTTCATAAAGTTTCAGCATCCCTTCGTGATAGGAACCAAATGAGTCTCCTACGACGTTCCAGTGAAACTGCCATGTCTTCAGCAACAGCGTGAAGTGGTCGGCAAGCAAACCATTAAGCAAGAGAGCACTACGTTTGAGCTCTTCTGCGGTTAAACCAGTCTTAATCATTGTCTTTAATATTAAAGAGTTTATAAACAGTTATATAACGATTACAAAGGTACAAAGAATAAAATCTTAAGAAAAATATAAGAATATTCCGGATAAATCATTGGATATATCAAAAGAATGACTAACTTTGCTGCGTCAATCAAATTAAAACAGTCATGAAAACTCTGAAAGAATTAAAACAAGCTGCCGAGAATAAAGGTTTACGTCACGAAGTAAACAAGTGGGACCCGACTATACACCGTTGGGAAACAGATAAAGAACCCAATCCGGACTTCATGAAGATTGAAATAGGAATTGAGTACCGTCCTAATATTTGGGCATGGTTTGAGGGATACGTTCAGAAAGATGTTTCTGACGATGATTTAACCCTGTTCTTCCGGGAAACGTATAACTGTGTATGCGGTCGACAAAACAAATCTTTCAGGAGAGGTTGGAAAGTTGAGCGTCAATTATTTGGGGAGGCATGATTATGAGAACAACGACGTATGATAGCGGTTGGACGTGTTGAAAACATAACGACGACTGGTACATGGCTATCAGAGAAGTATAAACCAGAGGGAGCTCCGGCTCTCTCACTAAAATAAGTTCGTAATATGAAAACAGAAATGAGAAAAAGAAACTTGTGGGAACGTATTAAGCTGGCGTTCCGTTATTTGTTCAGTAACGATGCTCTCCTACCTGTATATCAGGAAGGGTTCGAAGATGGTAAGGCAACCGTCTATGACGATTACAGGGTGGTGAAAGAAGAGCTCGCACCTTTCATTAAACAAATGACCGATATCCGTTGGCATGGGGATAGAGGGATTGTGGTTCCTGGAATGTTACCACACGAACTGTATCAAGTTTCAGTCGTTATGGGTATGGATGTCTTGGGAGATTGCATACAGGTAGCTGACAGTCCCTACCCACAGCCAGAGCACGCTGTTCAAATGCTGACATTCCGCCAGGAAACGATACAGAATGCTCTTGATGTTGATGCACGTATGGCTCGTGAGATTGAGCGTTGGAAATACGAAGCGGCAAAAGGATTGGCTCGGTTCCTTGTCGATAACGGGTACATCAAGTGGCAGCAAATTGCTACGACTGAGCCGCACAAACAAAGAATCGTATTCTACATCAATGGAGTGAAACGCTGTTGATGGCGTTATATAATAGCGGTAAATCTGCCGTTGGATTGCATTAAATATTGCGAGGGTTGAGCCGGACTGGGAAGTTCGGCTCAATTTATTTTGAAGAATTCCCGAGGAAACTCTTTGATATCTCAAAAGGAACCAGTACATTTGTTCAGTCAAATTAATAAAGTCATAGATTATGGAACTAAAAGAACAATCCGTCCCTGCTGGTATTTTATTAAAAATCCGGAAATTACAGGCTCTTGCCGAAAGAGGTGTTGGTGGTGAAGCCACAAACGCAAAAATCCTATTGTCTGCTCTTTGTGAGAAATATGGTATAGAGGAATCTAAACTTGACGAAGAAGAGAAACAATGGTATGAGTTCGAGATGAGAACATCAGTTCAGAAACTATTCCTTCAACTGTACGTATCAGTCTATGGAACCACCGAGCGGTACATGAAAGAAGTGCAGCTATGGAAGCGTGGTCGTAAAAAGATAGTGAAATGTATGTTCACACGTGCTGAATATATTGAGTTCAGCCAAATGTGGGAATGGCATCGTAAGAACTACCTTGCTGAACGTAAACGCATGAGGGAACTGTTCCAGATAGCCTACTACGATAAATTCAAGATGTATCCTTCGGAGACCTGTGATGAGTATGAAGCCCAGCGGTCAAAGAAGAAAGACAGTGACCTCACAATGGAAGATATATTAGCAATAAACATGATGGCAGCAGCCTGTAAGAACAAATCCTTCTACAAACAAATTGGAGAGGCAAATGACGACGAAGACGACGAGTAAAGAATTTCCCCGAAATAAATCGGGGATTTCTTTGATATGTCAATCTAAATATATACATTTACACCCGTTAAATCAAATATAAGAAATCATGAGACCTAAATTATCATCAAAAGAGAAGGACTTCTTTTTGGTTCAAAGAGCCTTATGTGGCGACCAGGAAGCCTATTCAGCAATCTTCAAGAAATACAGAATTATCTTGACTATTCAGATATCTGATATCGTAAACGATAGCGACCTTACAGCCGACATCGTAATGGAAACCTTTGAAAAGGCTTTTCAGCGGTTAAAGAACTTCCAGCCGGACTATCAACTGAGTGCTTGGTTAGTACGTATCGGAAGGAACTGTGCGATAGATTACTGTCGTAAGCGTAACAGAGTGAACATCGTTAGCATCGATGAAGGGTTCGACGATACCGAGGATGAACGACCTACGTTACAAGTAATAGATGACAGCCGTACACCGGAAGAAGCAATGTCGTTCAAACAGCGTTTGGAATTCGTTAGGACAGTCATGAATGAAATGCCTGACATATCAAGACGGGTGTTACAGATGAAGTTCTTTGATGACTTCTCCTACGAAGAAATAGCTGATGAACTGGGCTTCACCGTACAGCAGGTCAAGAACGCTATGCACAAGGCAAGAAAGGATTTAATTGAGCTGGTTGCCTTGCGTGCATACGAAGATATTGAGAAACATTAAATATAAGGAAATCATGAGAAAAAGATTTAAAGCGAAAGTGAGTGGAGTGTTTGATATCGTACAACTATCAGACTCCACGTTCAGCGAAGTTCGTGACAAGCTGAAGGAGAACAATTATCAGATAAACCAACAGTTCACGAGTCGTGACGAATGTTACATAGAAGCCTATGGCGACAATGGTATGCGTTGCGTCAATCGTGGGGACATGGTGTTCACCGATGAGGGAGGAGAGTTATTTATCATGAGTGAGAAACGATTCAATTCAACGTATGAAGAAGTGGAAGAAGATTCAAAAATCCCTAATCAGGAAATGGCGACAGACCCTGTGTGATTGGTTCGGTCATCAACCTGTAACGGTCATAGAAGAACGCTGGCGTGGTAAACAGAACATTCTGAACCGTAAAGGAGGGAAGCCCCGCAAGGGAGGACACTATGTAACAGGTCATTATCAAAAGTGTCGTAGATGTGGTAAGAAATTGAGTAACTTTGAAAGATGTTGGTAATATGTTAAAGATGAAGTTTTGGTTTGAAGGGAACCAGTTACAGCCTGACTGCAACATTCACGGAGGCTGCAAGATAGGGAGTTCAGCCTGTCATGCCTGTCCTCACTGTGTACGGGTAAACAGCAAAGACCAGGAAGTTCTGTGTCTTGGCGATGGCTCAGAGTATAAAGAAGTCAAGTTGGAAGAGTTGAGGGTTGGCGACAGGTTCAAGACAGTGAAGAACGTGTACGGGACTCTCTATACAGTAAGGGAAATCAAGAACGGTAAAGTTATGGTGGACAGCGACGTCACGTCAATGTCAGTCATCAAGAACTTTGATGAGGTGTTCTTGCTTCCTGTATGAGAAAGTAATTAGTAAACCGAATGAGATGTCAGCACAGGATAGGAAAGTTTCTTAGAACGACTGTTAGACGTCTCATTCCCTAAATTAAAAACGAAAGAAGATTATGAATAGTTATGATTATATCCCTGACTGGTGGATAAGCGGTTCAACTCAAACAAAGTAAGGTCATGGAAAAGGAAAAGACTCATGCAGTAATAGATACTTCGATAGGCTGTACACTTGACGAGTATTATCGTTTTCAGGGAACGCTCGAGGAATGTCAAGCATATATTGAAGAGCATAAAGATGAACCTAACTTGGGGATAATACCATGATACACTTCGCTCAGAATAAAGACATCATTATCGGTGTGGACTTTGGTTACGGTAACGACTATGCGGTAAAGACCAC
>ULPY01049055.1_pt1 | contig 11645 bp, 9 predicted proteins | sample 1953951 | NCBI WGS metagenome assembly ULPY01 (sample SAMEA4835641, study PRJEB28245) | human gut metagenome | biome: gut microbiome; material: fecal sample | place: Denmark | collected 2008
ATTCCAGATTATTCTCATACAGATATCTTCCGAATGCACCATAGAGAGATGCCACCTGGCTATCTGCCTTGACCGCCATGGGCGGAAGCATATGTTCTCCTTCAAAAGCTACGATTTTTGTCGTACTGCTGCCGATATCGATTCCTATTTTGACAGGCATGTTTTCAACCTCCTCATATCACTTAACTGTTCATAGTCTCATTTCCAGATACATTTCCACAGTTCGAGACCGTCAGCCAAACACTTTATCCACAGCATCCTGTACAGAACTGACGCCAATGACCCGGATCTTACTTCCTTTTTTACACTCTTCCAACGAGACAAGCGGCACCACACATTCTTCGAAGCCCAGCTTCTCTGCCTCTGCCACGCGTTGTTTTGCCATGCTGACTGCCCGGACCTCGCCGCTTAATCCCACTTCACCGAAAGCGACCAGTTTCGGATTCAGTGCCTTATTCCGGAAGCTGGACAGAATCGCCAGCACGATTCCCAGATCGATCGCCGGTTCCTGGATCTTGATACCTCCGGTGATATTCACGTAGGCATCACAGGAAGATAATTGCACTCCGGAACGTTTCTCCAGCACTGCCATCAGGAGATTTACACGGTTGAAATCCGTACCGGTGGTCTGTCTTCTGGGAATTCCGAAATTGCTGTGGCACACCAGCGCCTGCAGTTCGATCAGAAGCGGCCTGGTGCCCTCCATAGTACATGCCACCACAGAGCCACTGGCATTCTCCGGTCGTCCGTTCAACATATATTCCGAAGGGTTCTTCACCTCCGCGAGTCCCGTCTCTCGCATCTCGAAAACACCGATCTCGTTCGTGGACCCGAAACGGTTCTTCACCCCACGCAGGATACGGTAGGAAGCATGTCTGTCCCCTTCAAAATAAAGTACCGTGTCCACCATATGTTCCAACACTCTGGGTCCCGCTACGGTTCCTTCTTTTGTTACATGTCCCACAATAAAAATAGAAATCCCCAATCCTTTTGCCAGTTGCAACAGGATGCCTGTGGATTCCCGCACCTGTGATACGCTTCCCGGTGCTGCAGATACATTTTCATTATACATGGTCTGAATAGAATCTATGATCACGACCTCCGGCTTGCTCCTGCGGATCACTTCGCCGATGATGTCCAGATTCGTCTCACACAGCAGGAGCATATGTTCCGAAAATGTGCCAAGCCTGTCCGCCCGCATCTTGATCTGTACCTTGGATTCCTCTCCGGAGATATACAATACCTTATGTCCGGTCTCTGACAGATTGTGACACACCTGAAGCAGCAGGGTAGATTTACCGATCCCCGGATCGCCTCCTACCAGAGTCAGGGAACCCTGTACGATTCCGCCACCGAGCACCCGGTCCAGTTCTTTTATCCAGGTGAGTGTCTTGTTCTCCTCACGGATCGCGATTTCAGATAATACACAGGGTTCGGAAGCCTCTCTGCGCTCTCTTCTGCTCCCGGTGCCGGTGTTTTTCAATACCGTTTTATCTATCGTCTCTTCCACGAAAGTGTTCCACTCTCTGCAGCCGGGGCATTGTCCCAGCCATTTCGTGGATTCATAGCCACAGTTCTGACAGAAAAAAACGGTGGCTGTCTTACCTTTTGCCATGCTCTCTCCTCAATCGTTATAAAAAAGAGCCCAGACACGAAGTACTACAATATCCTCCGTGTCTGGACTCCTTTGCAGTGCGCCTTTACGCCTCTACGATCTTCACAGGTACTTCCCCTGCTGCTTCCAGTTCTACACTCAGGCTCAGCTTGCCGCCAAGTCCGGTCTTCATGGTTCCTACGTTCTTACCGTCAATAAATACTTCGTACTCGGTGTCGTCCTTTAATCCTACTGTGATCTGAGAATCTTCATCACCTTCTACGATGAATTCTACACTGTTATCGGACTCTTTGAACTCCAACACACTGGTTCCGGGAACAGATTCATATAAAAACATACCGTTCTTCTCCAGCTTTGTCATCTCATTGTAGGTCTTAACCTTCAGCAGATCCCCTGCATGCTCATAATCTTCTACCTTTGCCTTCTTGGCCAACTTATGATTACCAAAGCTGATAGATCCGTCTGCTTCACTGCGAAGTATTTCTTCCACTACTGCCATCTGTCTGTCCTCCTGAAAGTAACTGCATCCGCAACACTTCTTTATCTTTCGTCCTTTGCGAATGGGGTTTGAATAGTTACAGTATAATATATCTCACCCTGTTTTTCTACAAAAAAATTTTTAAATTTTGTAACTATTCAGAGTCATTTAAATATCATTGAATATTCGTCGAATGCTTGCATTCGTAAGAATATTTCATGATATTTATAAGACGAAGTAACCTCAATGAGCAAAAGGAAAGCTCTGCAAGAGCGATTTTGCGAATTGAGTGACTGAATAGTTACAAATGCTTAATTCTTAACCGTAAATACGACTTTACCATTCTTAAATCCTGCAGAAACCTTATCTCCCGGCACCACCTTTTTCAGCAGTATCTCTTCTGCCAGAGCATCCTCTACCACTGACTGGATCGCACGCTTTAAGGGTCTTGCACCCATCTTATTGTCAGCATATTTTTTCACCAAATGCTCCTTCAGTGCTGCAGTGATCGTCAGATGGATGCCCAGCTGGTCCTCGCATCTCTTATACAGATTGGATGCCAGCAGATTTACGATCTCTTTCATATTCTCATTGTTCAGCTGGTGGAACACGATAATGTCATCGATACGGTTGATGAATTCCGGCTTGAAGCTGCGCTTTACCTCTTCCATGACATTGGATTTCATTTTCTCATAATCCTTCGTCTCGCTCTTCTCCGTTGCGAAGCCGAGATTCTTGGGATCTACAATCCGCTGTGCTCCGGCGTTGGATGTCATGATCAGCACCGTATTCTTGAAGCTGACCTTTCTGCCCTTGGAATCCGTAATATGACCGTCATCCAGCACCTGCAAAAGTACGTTGAACACATCCGGATGAGCCTTTTCGATCTCATCAAACAGAACGACAGAATAAGGATTCCTGCGGACCTTCTCGCTCAACTGGCCACCTTCTTCAAATCCCACATATCCGGGCGGGGAACCGATCATCTTGGATACCGAATGACCTTCCATATACTCCGACATATCCACACGGATCATGGCATCTTCCGAGCCGAACATAGCCTCTGCAAGCGCCTTGGATAATTCCGTCTTGCCGACGCCGGTAGGTCCTAAGAACAGGAAAGAACCGATGGGACGGTTCGGATCCTTCAGTCCCACACGGCCTCTGCGGATGGCTTTGGCCACGGCGGTAACTGCCTCTTCCTGACCAATCACACGCTTATGCAATGTCTTCTCCAGCTTCAGAAGTCTCTCGCTTTCCTTCTCTGCCAGCTTCTGCACCGGGATTTTGGTCCACTGGGCCACCACCTCGGCGATCTCATTTTCACCGATGCTTAAAGTATTTTCCTCTTCCCTTTTTTCACGCTTTTTCAGCAAACGCTCCTGCTTCTTTACCAGAGCATCCTGTTTCTTCTTGATCTCTGCCATCTGGGCAAAAGCTTCCACGCGGATAGCCTTCTCCATCTCCCAGTCCAGCTCCCGGATCTTATCCGAGATCTCCTTTGCCTTATCCGGTGCATCCATTGCATGCAGTCTGGCACTGGCCGCTGCCTCATCGATCAGGTCAATCGCCTTGTCGGGCAGATTCCTATCATTGATATAACGACTGGACAGTCTCACTGCCGCCTCCACCGCTTCCGGTGTAATGGTCACATGGTGATGTGCTTCGTACTTCCCCTTGATACCCTCCAGGATGCGGACAGCCTCTTCCTCTGTGGGTTCTTCCACCGTAACCGGCTGGAATCTCCGCTCCAGTGCAGCATCCTTCTCAATATACTTGCGATACTCCGCGATCGTGGTCGCACCGATCAGTTGGATCTCTCCGCGGGCCAGAGACGGTTTCATGATATTGGACGCATCAATAGCCCCCTCGGCACCTCCGGCACCGATGATCGTATGCAATTCATCCAGGAATAAAATAATATTCCCATCCTCTGTGACTTCCTTCAGTACCTTCTTGATCCGCTCCTCGAACTCTCCGCGGTACTTACTTCCCGCTACCATTCCGGACAGATCCAGTGTCAGTACTCTCTTATTCTGCACCGTAAAAGGCACATCTCCCGCCACGATCCGGGCTGCCAGTCCTTCCACCACGGCGGTCTTGCCAACACCGGGTTCCCCGACCAGGCAGGGATTGTTCTTCGTCCGTCGGCTCAGGATCTGGATCACTCTGCGGATTTCTTCATCTCTTCCGACTACCGGATCCAGCTTTCCTTCCCTGGCCAGCGCCGTCAGATCCCGGCTGTACTGCTCCAACGTAGACTGTTTCGCCTTACGGTCTCCCTTTTTTCCAAGGTCTTCTTTGTACAGATTGCCGTCCTGTCCGATAGCGATCAGGGTATCCACATAAATTTTCTGTACATTGGCTCCCAGCGTGTTCAACAGGCGTACCGCTACGTTTTCCCCCTCTTTGATCAGGGCCAGCAGCAAATGCTCCGTTCCGGTCTGCTTCTGTCCGAAACGTGCGGCCTGATGGTGTGCTTCCTCCAGGATTCTCGCGGCTCTGGGAGAATATCCCTCTCTGTCCTTCACTGCGACACCGTTCTCAAACGCAATCAAATCCCGGATCATGTCCATGACCTGCCCGGTCTCCACACCGTTATCAGCCAATACCTTGGCCGCCACACCGGTGTCTTCCTTTAATAATCCTACCAGAATGTGTTCCGTTCCGATGTAACCCTGCTTCAGGCTCCTTGCACATCTGGAAGCCTGCGCCAGCGCATTTTGCGCCTTATCCGTAAACTGTGACTGCATCAATTCAGTCCTCCATACTCTTCATATATTTCATCAATCAGCTCATGAACTTCCTGCCTGGAAATATTCTTGCAGCTGCTCTTAGCCAGTATTACCTGCAATTCCTTCCGCAATTCATCTACCGCACGCATGCGATCCACATCGAGTGCAATTACCGCGCCTTTTCGCCGGTCTACCTTAACATAACCTTCCTGCTTCAGAACCGTATATGCCTTATTTACTGTATGCATATTGATCCCGATCGTATCCGCCAGCTGGCGCACGCTGGGCAGAGAATCTCCTTCATGAAATTGTGACGTGGCAATTCCCATGATGATCTGATTGCGTAATTGCATATAGAGTGCTTCATCACTGTTGAAATCTATCTCTATTATCATCAAACTCGCTCCCTTCCCATGTCACTGATTGTTATATTCCTATTATAACAGTGAACGCAGTACTGTCAACTGTAACCGGGGAAAGTTTATCGTTTTTTAATCAAAAACGGCATCTCACTTGTGCAAGATGCCGTTTGCATTTTATTGATCTTCGTCTCCGTCCCAATTCAGGAATTCAAATTCAAATTCATCATCATCTGACATGAAGTTTTTGGACTTCCAGCCGGGATTCTGATTGCCTTCACTCTGCGGTACAGGCTTTGTGGGTCTTGCCACCGGTCTGCCGGCCTGCTGCGCTGGTCTTTCACTCTGCGGTGCCGTGGGTCTGCCTCCCTGAGGTGCAGGTCTTCCCTGTCCGGGTGTCACCGGTCTGCCTCCCTGAGGTGCAGGTCTTCCCTGTCCGGGTGTCACCGGTCTGCCTCCCCGGGGTGCAGGTCTTCTCTCCTGCGGTGCCGCAGGTCTTACGGTCTGTCCAATGGGTCTCTCTCCCTGAGGTGCGGGTCTGCCATCTGGACGTGTTCCCTGGCCTGTCGGTCTGGATGCCGGTCTTCTCTCGGCTCCCACTTCATGCATTACTTTCTGGCTGCCTTGCGGCCTGCCGCCCTGCGGTCTGCCTCCCTGAGGTGCGGGTCTTCCGTTTTGGGGTCTGCCTCCCTGGGGTCTGTCCACTCTTCTTCTGCGGGCCGTTTCCTCTTCCACGCCGGAGAAATAGGATGCGTCATTCATATCTTTGATTTTGAAGATCAACAGTGTCACCGCTGCTACCGCCGCTACAAGCAGAATCACCAAAATAATGATGACTGCTTTCTGGCTGCTGATCTTTTTCTGATTGGTCTCATACTGTGCATTGATCTCTGTGATCTGGTTCAGGGAATTGAACAGATCTTCAATCTTATATTGCTTCTGCCCTGCCATGTCCAGCAGATACCATGCATCTCCCTGCATCTGAGTATCCCAGTCTTTGGATGTGGTCTGTGTATCTTCCGCAGGCTGCTCGTCTGTGGGTTGTTCCTCTACCGGCTGTTCTTCTACCGGTGCCTGCAGCTCTCCGGATAATGCAACATAATCCGAACGAATGAAGCCTGTCACCTCGACACTGTTGGAAATAAAGCTTATCTGATACCATGTCTTTCCATCGGTTCCTGTTGCCTGTCCGGTCACAGTCAGTGCCATTCCATTCTCCGCAGTAGTCACGATCTGGCTGGTGGTAGACGCATTGCTGCGCACACGAACAGACTGACCTCCGGTCACGGTCGCACTCAGGGGTTCCACTGCAGTAACCTCCACAGGAGTCTCATTCACAACAGGCGCCGGTGTTGCTGTGGTCGTAGTCGTTGTAGTAGTTGTTGTAGTTGTTGTACCTGAAGAAGACGGCGGGGTAGATCCGTCGGTAATGTTTACCAGATCGGAACGAATATATCCCAGCGTATTCGCATCCACATATACTTCATACCAGGTATAACCGTCTGCTCCCTTGGTCTGACTTTTGATGGAGATTGCCTTATCCTTGGCCGCGCTGCCAATCACTTCACTGGAAGAATCCGCAGTTTTACGGATCTTAGCACTGGATGCTGTTACCTTGGCTGCACTTTCCGCATGGCTGACAATTGCCAGATTCTCACTAAAAAGTCCTGCTCCCAACACAAATACCAGTGCCAGCATTCCCCAGAAAACCTTACATTTACTTATTCTCTGTACTGTCTTTTTCATCTGCAACTCCTTTTGTATCCTGACCTTGTCTTACGCTTCATCGATTGCTTTGCCAATGTCATGACGCATGTATTTATTCTCGAAAGAGATCCATTCCGTTGCCGCATAAGCGTTGGCACGGGCTTCTTTCAGATCTGCTCCCTTCGCCGTCACCCCCAGGACACGACCACCGTTTGTAACGATTCCCTTGTCCGTAAGCTTCGTTCCGGCATGGAAGCAATAATAACCGTCTTTTCCGTCGAAGTTCTCCAGACCGCTTATTACAAATCCCTTCTCATAGGATACGGGATAGCCGTCGCTTGCCAGGACCACACATACCGCAGCATTGTCCTCAAATTGCAGGTCGATCTGATCCAGTGTGCCGTCCACACAGGCTTCCATCACTTCGATAATATCATTCTTCATACGCGGCAGTACCACCTGCGCCTCCGGATCACCGAATCTGGCATTGTATTCTAATACCTTGGGGCCGTTCGGAGTCAGCATCAGTCCGAAGAAAATGACTCCCTTGAAAGGTCTGCCTTCCGCTGCCATGGCATCCACGGTAGCCTGGTAGATGTATTTCTTACAGAATGCATCCACTTCCTCTGTATAGAAGGGGCTGGGAGAAAAGGTTCCCATACCACCGGTGTTCAGCCCCTGATCGCCGTCCTTTGCTCTCTTATGATCCTGCGCAGAAGTCATGATGCGGATGGTCTTGCCGTCCACAAAAGAAAGTACACTGACTTCTCTGCCTGTCATAAACTCTTCGATGACCATGCGGTTGCCGGCTGCACCGAACTTTTTATCCAGCATGATCTCATCCACGCCTGCCAGCGCTTCTTCTAAAGTATTGCAGATCAATACGCCCTTGCCCAGTGCAAGACCGTCCGCCTTCAGCACGATGGGAAAGCTTGCCTGCTCCTTCAGGTACTTAATAGCCTCCTCCGCGTTATCAAAATTCTCATAAGCTGCGGTGGGAATGTTATATTTCTTCATGAGATCCTTGGAAAAGGCCTTGCTACCTTCCAGGATCGCTGCATTTTTACGGGGTCCAAAAGCCCGCAGGCCCTCTGCCTCCAGTGCATCCACCAGTCCGCCGACCAGGGGATCATCCATGCCTACGATGGTCAGGTCAATGGCCTGTTCTTTCGCAAATGCCACGATCTTATCAAATTCCATGGCTCCGATGGGAACACATTCTGCGATCTGACCGATCCCGGCATTGCCCGGAGCACAATAGATCTTATCTACTTTAGGACTTTTTGCCACACAGGTTGCAATGGCGTGCTCTCTGCCGCCACCGCCTACGATCAATACTTTCATACCCATATCTTCTGCCTTCCTTAATTTTCGCTGTTTGTATGCTTTACTTTTCCGTTCACGACACAGATCCGTCCGTTGGCAATGTCATCCACTGCCTTCGGAAGAAGCAGCCACTCTGCCTGTTCCATCACACGTCTCTGCAACGTCTCCGGAGTGTCGTCGTCCTCCACTGCCACTGCCTTCTGTGCAATGATAGGACCCTCGTCCATGCCTTCATTCACAAAATGTACCGTAGCTCCTGTCACTTTCACACCGCGCTCCAGTGCTTTTTCATGCACATGTAGTCCGTAGTATCCCACACCGCAGAAGGAAGGGATCAGGGACGGGTGGATATTGATGATCCGGTTGCTGTATTCATGTACCATTGCCTCCGGAATCTTCACCAGGAATCCTGCCAGTACGATCAAGTCCGGAGCAAACTCCTTCACCTTTGCAAGCAGTGCCTCATTAAATACTTCTCTGCTCTCATAATCCTTCGGAGACACACAGACTGCGGGAATCCCAGCATTCTGTGCTCTCTCTAAGCTCTTCACCGTCTTGTTATTGCTGATCACGCCCACGATCTGTGCGTTTTTAACCTTACCTGCTGCAATAGCATCAATGATGGCCTGTAAATTCGTGCCGCCGCCGGATACCAGTACGACTACTCTTAACATATGGTCACACCCTTTTCACCGGTCTCACAGGTACCTACCACATAAGCAGTCTCGCCTGCTGCCTTCAGAGCTTCCATAGTCTTATCCACATCTGCGGGATCCAGTGCCAGTACCATGCCCAGACCCATGTTGTAAGTATTATACATCATCTCGTCTGTGATATTGCCTTTCTTCTGCATCAGGCGGAAAATAGCAGGCACTTCGTAGCTGTCTTTCTTCACGACTGCACGGATGCCGTCGGGAAGCATTCTGGGGATGTTCTCATAGAAACCACCACCGGTGATATGGCTGCAGCCCTTTACCTTAACGCCTGCGTTCTTCACAGACTTCATAGCCTTCACGTAGATTCTGGTAGGAGCAAGCAGTGCCTCACCAAGAGTCTTGCCCAGCTCGTCATAATAGGTATCCAGGCTCTCTTTTGTCATATCGAATACTTTTCTCACCAGAGAAAAACCATTGGAATGTACACCGGAGGAAGCGATGCCCACCAGTACATCACCGGGCTTGATATTCTCACCGGTGATCAGATTTTTACGTTCTACCACGCCTACGGCAAATCCTGCCAGATCATACTCATCCTCGGGCATCAGTCCGGGATGTTCTGCGGTCTCACCGCCTACCAATGCTGCGTCAGACTGCTTACAGCCCTCTGCCACGCCCTTTACGATAGTAGCGATCTTCTCGGGAATATTGCGTCCGCATGCGATATAATCCAGGAAAAATAAAGGTTCGCCGCCTGCACATGCCACATCGTTTACACACATGGCCACACAGTCGATACCGATGGTATCATGCTTGTCCATTAAAAATGCCAGCTTCAGCTTGGTACCTACACCATCGGTGCCAGACAGGAGCACGGGATCCTCCATATCTTTGATGGCACTTAAGGAAAATGCTCCGGAGAAACCACCGATGCCGCCCATTACTTCGGGACGCATGGTCTCCTTCACGTACTTCTTCATCAGTTCTACAGACTTGTAGCCTGCTTCGATGTCTACTCCAGCTTTCTTGTAATCCATTTTCTCCTCATTTCCGCCGCAGGGGCTCTTTCGTTTTATTAGTGGGGCAGCCTCTTAAGAGGTCCCTGATTCTCTGTCTTATCTTCTTATTTTTTCATGCCTTCCAGGTATGCTTTATAGCCGATCTCCTGCAGTTTTGCATCTTTGGCTTCTACCTGTTCTTTTAATTTTGTGCTGTATGCTTTCAGTTTTCCGAGAAGTTCTGCGTCGGAGGTTGCCAGGATCTTGGCAGCCAGAAGTCCTGCATTGGCGCCGCCGTTAATGGCTACTGTGGCAACAGGAATGCCTGAGGGCATCTGTACGATGGAATACAGAGAATCTCTGCCTCCCAGGGAAGTAGTGTGCATGGGAATACCAATGACAGGCATCGGGAAAATAGCGGCGCACATACCGGGCAGATGTGCTGCCATACCGGCACCGGCAATGATCACCTTGAAGCCTTTTTCCTCCGCACTTTTTGCATATTCAAAAAATACATCCGGCTCTCTGTGAGCGCTGATCACGGTCATCTCATAAGGGATGCCCAATTCTTCCAAAATGTCTGCTGCCTTCGCCATCACAGGCATATCGGAATCACTACCCATTACAATGCCAACCTTAGGGCAATTCTCTGTATTTGCCATAATGTCCTCCTCATGTGTCGGTTTTCACCGATTTTTCCATATATCTATAAGTGTACTAAAATCTTGTCGATGATGCAATGGTTTTATGAAAGTTCCTGCAACGGTTCGTTCAGTTCTTCCGTTCCCGGCAGGACGAATCTGCCGTTTTGAATGATAGTGATCCGGTCTCCGTCCTTTTTCACCGCGGTCAGCTCTGCCAGTTCATCATAAGGAATGGTAATGTCCGTATGACAGTTAAAATATGCCTTGGACGGATTCACACTGCGGAGCGCCGCCACCTCGTTGTCTCTTGCCACGATCTCCTTGCCGTCGGGATTGTATACTTTTACTTCTTCCGCATGGGAATAACAGGTATCTCCCACTGCAAAATGCGGTCCCATCTTCTCTGCGATCAGAATGGGCATTTTGGACTCCACACCCAGTTTTTTTGCTGCCACATAGGCTGTGGTATTCGTGCCGATGGCAAATTCTCCTAAGGGCAGTGTCTTGTGGCGGAACAGGATATTCTCCTTAATAAATGCCTTATTTTCTTCCTCTGTGGCAAAATTGGCGCAATTATAATTTTGGATCTTACCGTTTTCAAAAGTGATCTCCAGATCCTTATATTCCAGACCGTTTAAGAATACCCGGGTTACATGCAGCACGCCGTTCGTACCTTCCAGTACCGGAGAGGTAAATACCTCACCCACGGGGATGTTCACATCTGCCACGCAGTTTTCAAAAATAGTCTCTTTCGCAGGGTTCTTCAGTTTCCATAAGTTTACTTTCAAATCGGTATGATTGCCGTTACAACCCTTAATTTCACAATGATCTGCCTGATCCAGGGCATCAATGATGGTCTGCTGGATCCGCTGATATTTTTTATAATCCAGCGTATTGATCTGTATCGTCTCCCGGAACAGTTCCTCGAAGCAGTCACCCACCTCCGGGATCGGGAACGCAATGATCGTGAAGCTGCGCTCTTCTTCTATAATGTACTGTCTCTGCAGCTGGCCCATCTGGGTACGGTTCTCTACCAGTAAAGCACTCTGCTCATCCGTCATTTTCAGGCTTTCCGGCTTGTTCACCGGCTCGAATTCCTTCTCTCCGAAGGTCTCCACTACCGCCGG
>ULPY01069061.1_pt1 | contig 11606 bp, 9 predicted proteins | sample 1953951 | NCBI WGS metagenome assembly ULPY01 (sample SAMEA4835641, study PRJEB28245) | human gut metagenome | biome: gut microbiome; material: fecal sample | place: Denmark | collected 2008
TCGCCGGTGACGATGTCCACATAGATGCCCTTCTCGAACTGGTTCCAGAACTCATTGCTGAAGGGGCGCTCCGTGCCGCTCTCCTGGGTGACGCGGTACTGCTCCTCCGTCAGCTTGTCCCGGATGGATTCCGCGGCGGGCTTTTGGTAGTCGCCCGGATCGACGCGCAGTCTGGAGAAAAGTTCCATCTCGGCCTTGGGGATATGGCAGTAGCCTTTCGGATTCTTCTCCAGATAGTCCTGGTGGTACTCCTCGGCGGGATAGTAGTTCTTGAGCGGGCCGATCTCCACGAAAAACTTTTTGCTGCGTCCCCGCTCGATCTCCGCGATGCGCTCCACCGTCTCCTTCGCGCTTTCGTTGGTGTAGTAGACGCCGGTCTGATACTGGCTGCCCCGGTCGTTGCCCTGCCGGTTCTCCACCGTGGGGTCGATCACATAGAAGTAGGCCAGCAGCAGGGCGTCGAGACTCACCTGCCCGGGGTCATACTCCACCCGCACGGTCTCCCGGAAGCCGGTGTTCCCTTTGCAGACGGTCCGATAATCGGCGTCCGCCTCGCAGGTGCCGTTGGCATAGCCGCTCTGCGCATCAATGACGCCGGGGATGGACTGCATCAGGTGCTCCATACCCCAGAAGCAGCCGCCCGCCAGATATATGACGTTTTCCGTGGTATCCATATACATGATTCCTTCACCGGACATATCAGAGGACTGTCCGGTCATTTCCTTCTCGTCCGTTTTCTTCGGCATATTCTTCTGCCCGGCAGCGCAGCCGCTCAGCAGCAGCACCGCGGTGAGCAGAAGGGGCAATGCTCTCCGATACATGGTGAAGTCCTCCTTTCTGAGGAGATAAATCCGTTTGTCAGCCCATATCGGCGGCCAGAGTCTGGTCGATGAGCTTCTGCAGCGTTTCCATCTGCGCCTTGCTGGTGACGGCGCCCACGATGGGATCGCCCACGATGTTGCCGCTGCGGTCAACCACATAGGTGGTGGGGTAAGCGAAGATGTTTGCGGTGAACATGCCGGCCTCGCTGTCGGAAGCGAAATACACATTCTGATAGGTCGCGCCCTTCTTCATCAGCACATCCTTTGCATCAGAGATCGCCGCTTCGTCGCCATCCAATGTGAAGGAGTTGATGCCGATGAGAGAGCCGCCCTTTTCGGCGAGCTCCTTGCTCAGCGCTTCCAGTTCGCCCAGCTCACCCACGCACGGGCCGCAGGTGGTGAACCAGAAGTTGACAACCGTAACGGCGCTGCCGGAAAAAAGCTCGTCGCTCGTCACATCGTTCCCGTCCAGATCCTTGCCCACAAAGGAGGGGAATTTCTGCACGCTGCTGTTATCGCTGCTGTTATCGGGGAGCATGCTGGTGTCGCCGGAGATGTTCATGCTGCCGTCCGCGGGCACGCTCATGGCGCCGTCAAGGGATTCCTGCGCTGCCTCGGGGTACTTTTTCTCGATCATGGTGAGCTTGCTTTCAATGTCGCGGATCTTTTCCGCCTCGCCGCGGATCAGCTTCAGCTCGTCCGCCGTAAACTGGTCCTTGGCGGATTCGATGGTGTCCAGCAGGAAGTCACCGTAGTTTTTGCCGTCCTCCTGCATGGTCATGCTCTTGTCGGCCGCCATGAAAACCTTTTCCCAAAGCGCGGTGTTTTCCGAGAGGATCGCGTTTTCCTGCGCCATCAGCTCCTTGTGCATGGCGACAGCTTCCTCGGCGTTTTTGGGCTCTCCGGTCATGGCGTCGCCGCTGCCCTCACCCTTTGCGCCGCACGCGGCCAGAGACAGCACCATCATCACTGCCAGCAGCAGCGCAATACTTTTCTTGACGTTCATTTTGTTTCCTCCGTTTTTTGTTTTATTTGATTTATTGTACCCGGTATATTCTGCTCGCCCGTTCCGAAGCCAAAGCGGAAGCTCACGGCGTTTGTGGGACAGGCGCGGACACACATTCCGCAGCGGATGCACTCGGTATGGTTGGGCGTCTTCGTCACATCCACATCCATCTTGCAGGCTCTGGCGCATTTCCCGCAGGAGACGCATTTGTTCCCATCTACCTTCATCTGGAAAAGAGATACCTTGTTCAGCAAGGCGTAGAACGCGCCCAGCGGGCAGAGCCATTTGCAGAACGGGCGGTAAAAGAGCACGCTCAGCACGACTACCGAAATCAGCACGCAGAGCTTCCATGTGAACAGCTTCCCCAGCGCCGCCCGAATGCCGGCGTTGGCAAGAGACAGCGGGATCGCCCCCTCCAGCACGCCCTGCGGGCAGAGATACTTGCAGAAGTAAGGATCGCCCATTCCCACGTCGTTCACAAGGAACGCCGGCAGCAGAATGACCATGACCAGCAAAACGGCGTATTTGAGATATGTCAGCGGCTTGAGCTTTTTTGTGGAGAGCTTTTTCGTCGGGATCTTGTGCAGCAGCTCCTGAAACCATCCGAAGGGACACAAAAAGCCGCAGATCAATCGGCCGAGCAAAACGCCGAGCAGGATGAGGATTCCTGTGATATAATAAGAGAAGCTGAACTTTGACGACCCCACCACCGCCTGAAACGCCCCGACGGGGCACGCACCGGAGGCGGCCGGGCAGGAGTAGCAATTCAGCCCCGGCACGCAGACGGTTTTCCCCGCGCCCTGATACAGGCTGCCCTTGAGGAAGTTGGGCAGGTGCAGGTTGGTCAGCAGCGTTGCCCCCGCCTGTATCCAGCCCCGGAAGCGCGCCAGAAGCTGCGAGACGCTCAAATTCTTTTTACCCAATACCTACACACTCCAGACATAGTTTGATTGCTTTGCTCAGCACCGCCGCCGATTCGCCCCGCCAGACGCCGAAGCACACCATGGCAACGCCGGCAAGCAGCAGGAAAACCTGCAAGGCCGCTTTTTCTCTGTGGCTCATGAACAACTCTCCTTCCGTTTTCTGCCACTATCATAGCGCAGGGCAGTTAAATTCCCCGTTAAGAATCAAAACTTAACACAAATCTTATCCATTCCTGATATTATTAGATCAAACGAAAAAGAAACAGGAGGCTTTTGATGCACCTTTTGGTAATTGAGGATGAGCGCGCGCTGTGCGAAACCATTGTGCGCAGCCTGCGGCGACTGGCGTACAGCGTGGATTACTGCTTTGACGGAGAAAAAGCGCTGGAGCTGCTCGGCACGGAGCGGTACGATCTGGTGCTGCTGGATCTGAATCTGCCGGGGAAGGACGGCATGACGGTGCTGCGCACCCTGCGGCAGGCAGACCGGGAGACGAAGGTGCTGATCCTCTCCGCCCGCGGAGAGGTGGAGGATAAGGTCGAGGGGCTGGACGCGGGGGCCAACGACTATCTGGCAAAGCCCTTTCATCTCGCGGAGCTGGAGGCGCGCATCCGCAGTCTTACGCTGCGGCAGTTTACGCAGCGGGATGTGATATTGACCTGCGGGGCGCTGACCTTTGATACGCGCTCGCGCACCGCCGCCGTCAACGGGCAGACCTTGACGCTCACCCGCAAGGAAACGGGAATTTTGGAATATCTGATGGTGCATCAGGGCCGCCCGGTCAGTCAGGAGGAGCTGATGGATCACGTCTGGGACAACAGCGTGGACAATTTCAGCAACTCCATCCGGGTGCATATCTCCGCTCTGCGCAAAAAGCTGCGCGCCGCGCTGGGCTGCGACCCCATCCGCAACCGCATCGGCGAGGGGTATCTGATGGGAGGGGAGGACGCATGAAGCGGCTTTCTTTGCAGTGGCGCATCACGCTGCTGACCGTGCTGCTCATCGGCGCGGCCTGCGTTTCCATGAAGCTGCTGCTCTGCGCCTCCGGGCTGCACTATATGGACTCCATCGGCAGCTTCATTCAGGATTACGGCAGCGCCGCCGTGGAAGGCGATCCGGCGTTTTTCGATCCGGAGCTTGCCGGAATGAACGAGGATGTGACCATTGTCATACACGGCGCGAAGACGTCCTTCTGCACAACGAACTGGTATATCACGGCAGCGGTGACGGTGCTGAGCGGCGTTTTGGCGTATTTCGTCAGCGGCCGCGCGCTCAAGCCTCTGCGCAGCTTTGCCTCGCAGGTGGAGAAGGTGCAGCTGAACAATCTCGCGGATATGAAGATCGACGAGGACGTGCTGCCGGAGTTCCGGCAGTTCAGCCGCTCCTTCAACCAGATGCTGGAGCGGCTGAACAATGCCTTTGCCGCGCAGCGGCAGTTTACCGGCAACGCCGCCCACGAGCTGCGCACGCCGCTGGCGCTGATGCAGGCGCAGCTGGAGCTCTTTTCCGCCGAGCATCCCGATATACTGCCGGAGACGGCGGAGTTTCTCTCTCTGCTGCGGGAGCAGACGGAGCGGCTGACGCAAATGACCAAGACGCTGCTGGAGATGAGCAATTTGCAGCAGGTGGCGCGGAACGAGAAGATCCAGCTCGCGCCGATGATCGAGGAGATCTTCACGGATCTCGCGCCGGTGGCGGAGAAGAACGGCATCGCGCTCGAACGGGAGGGCGACGGCGTTATGATCGGGAGCGATGCGCTGATCTACCGAATGCTTTTCAATCTGACGGAAAACGCCGTCAAGTACAACCGCCCCGATGGGTCGGTGCGCATTTCCGTGGCACAGGAGGACAAAATGCTGCATCATCCGCGTGGCGGATACCGGCAGCGGCATCCCGGAGGAATTCCGGCGGAGCATCTTCCAGCCCTTCTTCCGCGTGGACAAATCCCGCAGCCGTGAATACGGCGGCGTGGGTCTCGGGCTTTCGCTGGTGTGGGAAATTGCCGGTCTGCACGGCGGCTCCGTTCGGGTGGAGGAAAGCTCGGAGCGCGGCACCGTCTTTGCCGTGGAGCTTCCGGCACAATAAAAAACGCAAACCGGCGGCGAGGAGAGTTCGTTCTCCCGCCGCCGGTTTTCTTTTTTGCCGCGGTTTACGGCGTTTTTGTCTTTTCTTCGGTCTTTTTTCTGTTTATGAGTCTGTCGCAGCAAACCGTCATGCCGGGCAGGACCAGAAGGATCAGCAGCATGGCGACAAGCGCGCCAATGGACAGCGTGGTGCTCACATCGGAGATCATCGGCGAGGATACAAGGATCCCGAGCGCGGCAAGCACCAGCACAAGGATGGAGCCGGAGGTCATGATGGTGTGGATGGAGCCTTCGTACGCCGCGCGCAGCGCGTCGGTCACGTCCATGGTTTTTCGACTGTCCATATAGAAATTACAGAACACAATGCCGTAGTCGATCGTTGCGCCCATGAGAATACTCTGTACGATCAGCAGCGCAAGGTAATAGATCGAGCCGCTGTAGGCTCCGATGACCGTTACGGTGATAAAGACGCCGCACTGCACGAGAAGCGTGAGGATCAGCGGAAGGATCGGATGGCGGAACGCGATGAGCACAACAAGAAATACGGAGATCGCGGTGATTAGGGAGATCATCCGGTATTCGCTGTCAAAGGCGCGGTCCATCTCACTGACCATAACGGAGTTGCCCACCAGATAGTATTCACTGAGATTTTCCCGGCAGAGCGTATCGATACGGGTTACATAGTCCGACGTTTCCGGAGACTCGTCCGGGTAATCGGAGGTGACGACCATTCTTGCGTAGGCTTTGCCTCTCATCTGCGCGACGGCGTCCTCCAGCTCCGCCTTGCTGTCGAGGATCTCTTTTTTTGTTTCTCCGTCGAAATACTCTGCAAAGCGCCCGTCGTTCATCATTTTGTCGCAGAGCAGATCAAAGAGCTCCACAATCGTCATTTTTTCCGTGGGATCGGCGTCATTCACGCCTCCGTAAAGGAGATAAAGGATCTCCGTCTCGTTTTCGGTCACCTCGTCCGTCAGAGAGGAAAGGAGCGCGGTCATTTCGCTGGCGGTGTAAGCTTTTTCCGAAACGACGGCCTCAATCAGCGTATGACCCTGCCGAAGCTCCTCCGCGGTTTTTTCATCGATCTGCTTTGCAAGCTCTGCGTCGCCGAGCACGTCCGTTGCGGCAAAGGCTACAAACGAGCGCGGAGAGATCGTCCATGAGTCCGTACCGCCGTTTTCCCCCATACGGAGGATATACAGCTGTTCCGTCTGCGCCGGATCCATGCCCAGGAACGAGGCAAGTCTTGCGGAGGTGAACGCCGTTCCGTTTATCGCGGCGTTCAGAATCGCCTGCAAAAACTGAATGCGGCCGAGCGTGGAGGCGTCCATCATTCCGCTCACAAGAGGATCGGACAGAGCAAAGTCGGTAAACGCCTTCAGCGACATTGTTTTTTGGCTGATATCCCTGCCGAAGTACAGGCGGAATGCCATCGTGATCGTATCCGTGTCCGTGTCGAACAGCTGTGCCAGCGTCCCGGCGTCAAGCGGTGTGCCGGAAACCGCGAGCTGCGCGATGGAATCCAGCCGGCGAAGCTGCGCCGCCTGCTCCTCGGAAAAAGCTCCGGCGTAGGCCGTGTCCGTCAGCACGGAGTTGACGAGAAAAGCGGAGAAATCGGCAAGAGCCACCGTTTTCTGCCCTGCCAGCACAAGAGCGAATATCTGGCAGACCTGCGCAGTATCCATCCCGAACACGGAGGCAAGGGAAGAAGCGTCCAGCGCCTGCCCGGAAACAGCGAGCTGTACAAGCTGGTTCATCTGCTGCAAGCCGGCGTTGTCGGGCGCCTGTGTCAGCGCGGCGGAAAGAAAGTCCGGAAGCGTCATTGCCTCCGTGCCGCTCATCAGATAAAGCCCCGCGACATTCTCCGTGGTCATCCCCGTCACGCCCGCCATGGTTTCCGCGTCCAACGCCTGCCCGGAAACGGCAAGATTCACAAGCTGCTCCGTTTGGGCGAGCTGTGCCTGCTGCTCGGCGGGGGCGTTGGCCTTCAGCCGCGGGAGAAAGTCGGTAAGCGTCATCGTCATGGCGGCCGCCTCCTTCTGGAACGCGGGATCGGCGGAAAAGTAGAGACTGTACAGCTTGGAAACGCTTTCCGCGTCCATCCCCAGCGTCTGCGCCATCTGGTCGGGGGGCAGCCCCTGCCCGGAAACGGCAAGCTGCACCAGCGCGTCCATCGTCTGCGCCTGCGCCTTGGCGGCATCGTCAAAATATGAGCTGAACAGCGCGTCCTGCAGCAGACTGCCGCACAAAAACGAACTGAATTCGGGCAGACTCATAGTTTGCGCGCTGACGTCGCCCGCGTTATCGAGAATAAACACGGTATTCACCGTGCTCTCGTCCGCCCCGATCAGCGCGGCCAGATCGGCCGCGCTGCGCGCCGCCAGAACGGTATTGGTATTCGTATAGGTTTGCAGCTGCCGGAGGGAAGCAATTGCCGAGGCGCTCACCATCGAGCCGTAGGTTTCGTTTGCCGCCACGGAATTGAGCACATAATCCACAAAGACCGGCAGCGTCATTGTGCCGCTGTCCGCAACGCCGTTTTGGATCGTATAGTAGAGATAGAGCTTCTCGACACGCTCCCGGTCTATGCCGAAGAGCTCCGCCATTTCGTCAGCGGAAATCGCGGTGGTCAGGCGCGTGCGGTCGGCAAGCGTTCGGAACTGCTCCGCGTTGTCCCGCAGCGCGGCGTCAAGGTGCTTGCCGATGGTTTTGTCCGGAAGAACGGTGTCGGTTATAAAATTAATAAAGTCAGACGCCGTTATCACGGGCATTTTCCCGTCCTCCGCGATGAAATAGAGCATACGGAGGAGGTTATCGCCGATGGGCTCCGCATCGGCGCTCAATTCGGCGACGGCCTTGCCCATGTCCTCGGCGGTCATCTCCTTGCCGAGCGTGTTGGCATAGCCGAGAATATCGGAAACCCGCTCGTCCTTTTCCAGTTCGGAGATGACGCTGTCGATTTTCGCTTCGTCCTCGTTGCGGTAAACCACCGCAACGGTGTTCTTCTTCGGGAACACATTCGCCAGCGGGTCGTCGTTTTCCTCCGTGAAGACGATCTGCGTATAGCCCTGCAATATAAAGGAAGCGATAAAAAGCGCGGCAAAAACGGCGGGCATGGCGTATCTCGTCTTATAGCTGAGCCTTGAGAAGCGCGCCATCGGAACATGCGGCGATTTTTTTCTCGTCTTTTCCAGCAGCGGGTCCATTGCCAGGATCATCGCGGGGAGGACGGTGAAGGCGCAGAGCATGCTGATGAATACGCCCTTGGCCAGCACGATGCCGAGCTCCGGCCCGAGCTTGAAGCTCAAAAACACGAGCGCCAGCAATCCCACGACCGTGGTAAGCGAGCTGGAGGCGATGGAGGAAACCGAACCGGCGAGCGCCGTTTTCATGGCAGAAACCTTGTCGCTGTGCGTGACCTTTTCCTGCCGGTAGCGATTCATCAAAATGATGGAATAGTCCATGGAGAGCACGAGCTGCAAAATGGGCCCGACCGTTGCGGTCATCTCATCGACGTACGGGAACAGGATGTTCGTTCCCATGTTGAGCACGACGGCGACGCCGATGGTGACGAGAAACAGCACGGGGTCCAGCCATGAATCGGACATGACCAGCAAAATGATAACGGCAAGCGTCAGCGCAAGAACGACGACCCAGAGCGGAAGCTCCGTTGCCGGGACATCGTTATTCTCATACGCCATCGTATAGCCGGAGAAGCCCTCTTCGATAGCGGCTTCGATCGCGTGCTCCTCGTCGGTGTCGTAATCGTACCGGCTGTTCACAACGAAGAGCGTGTGATTGTCCTTATTGTATTCCTCGCTGCCGGCTACGTACGCAACGCCGCTTACGTTCGGTATAGCTTCCAGCTGCGCTTTGATCTCGGGTATCTGATCGGCGGTCAGATCATCGAACATCACGCGGATCGACGCCGTCTCGTCGGACTCGGGGAAGACGTCCTCCATAATGGAAAGCCCCTGCTTCATTTCGGAGCTGTCCGCAAGATATTTTGTCCGATCCCGGTTGATCGGAACACGCAGCGCGAGAACGGCACAAACTGCCGTCAGCACAAGCATGACGGCAGTGAGAACGCGGCGGCGGTTTATAAGAAACTCTGCAAGCTTTTTCATGGCGCATTACCCTTCTTGACTTTTTCCGTTTGTTTCATTATGATGAACACATGTTGATTATTCAACCGACAGTTCTTTCGGTATGGAATAAAAATCAACACACCGTTGGGAAATGTTGAGGGTTTAAAAAAAATTCATTTTTAGGAGGCTGCCATGGAGAAAAAAGAGGATCGCCGCATTGCGATGACAAAGCGCCTGTTGAAGGCCGCGCTGATCGAGCTGCTGAAGGAACAGGACATATACCACATTTCCATTCGGGAGCTTTGTGAAAGAGCCGACGTGAACCGAACGACATTCTATAAGTATTACGGAAGTCAGTTCGATCTGCTGACCGATATGGAAAAGGATATGCTGGACTTTATCGCAAAAGCCATCGAGCGCCATGAAACCGAACCGGAGAAAATCATCGCCGCCGCCTGCCGGTATCTGGAGGAGAATCTGGAATTTGCCCGCCTGATCATCAACAACAACGTTGACCCGGCATTCGCCCACAAGCTGTTTGCCATGGACAGCCTGAAGGAAAGCGCGCGCAAAATGCTCTCCGGCAGCAACAGTGAAGCGGAGCTTGCGTATGTCTATAACTTTCTGACCTTCGGCGCTTTCCGCATGGTGTGCGTCTGGCTGAACAAGGAGGAGCGGGAGCCGCCCGATCTTTTTGCCGCGTTTCTCTACCGGGTGCTGTACAGCAAATTCTGATTCTTCCGCTTTTGAAAGCTATACCGTCCCGCTGGATGTGGCTCACCATCGTGCTGAGCTTCGGCTTTTATATCCCGGTGGTGCTGTGGGCGGACGCCGTCCCGCTGATCGGGATGCCGATGATCCCCAAGACCTGCGCCTATGTATGGACGGTGCTGATCGGATATTCCGCCATGAAAAAAGAGTGCGGCTGACCGAGCCCGGATCTTCTGCCGGCGGGCGCGGGCTCTGCGAGGCTTTTTGAAAAAATGAGCCGCCGCGTCATGCCTTCTATGACGCAGCGGCTCGTTCCCAACAATTTAACTATATAGTGCCCGGCGGCAACAGTCAAGAGAAATTGCGTGATCGCCGGCAATTTCATTGTGATGCACAATGCGGGTCTGGCTTTTTCTCCGATCCCGTCACTTGTTTCCATCGGCGGTCTCTGGTATCATAAAAGTACAAAAAGGAGGCTGAATGATGCCCCCCGGACCGCTGGAGTCTGGGGAAAATGACACCGAAAAACGCGTGAAAGGATCTCCGACAGCATCCGCCGTATGCGGAAAGGCCCCTGCGAAGCGGGGCAGAAAAGCGAAGAAGGGAGAAGATTCGCACGGGGAAGCAGCGGTGTCATGAATTTGAAGAAAGGAGGTAACCAGGATGTTAGATATTAAGAGTGAAAGATAGCCCTTGACTGCGAATCTTCTGTAACGCAGTCAGGGGCTATCTTTTTTTGCGCTGAGCCGTGAGTCTGCGCCGATGCGGAAAAATCACGGGAAGGCTGCCGATACCGGCCGCACGATCTCTCACCGCGGAACGAGAGAGTACACCAGCGCGCCGGTCACGTTAACGCTCTCGGCGCTTTCGTTTTCCGACAGGGCGTTGAATGTCTCGGGATTTTTTACATACAAGCGATACGTTCCCGCCGGAATTTCCTCAATCAGCAGCAGGGATGAGCCCCCTTGCTTTTCCTGAAAAAATGCCGTGCCGTCCTCGGAACGGATACCGTATTCCAATGCCTGCCCGTTTCTCGCCCATGTGATGGAGAGCCATAAGGACGAGTCGTTTTCCTCCATAACGATCTCAAACGGGGATACGATCTCCCCGCCCGGGGCAAGATCGGAAAATGAAATGCCGTCCTGCCATTCCACATCGTCCGGAGCGTTTTCCCGCTCTCTGACGTTTCCGCCGCTCTCATAGGCGCGGGGATTGTCCGGCTCTTGCGCAATACGGATGCGATAGACCGTATGGATCCGCCCCGGATCGGTTTCAAGGATTCTGCCGTCGTATGTGATCTCGATCACGTCTCCCACCTGCAGCGCGGGGGACGGCTCCATGTTCTCCATGGGAACCTCCAGCAGAGCCGCGCTGTTGATCGCCCAGCCGGCTTCCGGTTTTACAAGGAAATACCCGTCGCGGATCTCAAGGATCTCCGCTTCAAAGGTGATGCTGTCCGGGGAATTTTCGTCGGAACTACGGCCGCGAATCTCCGCATTTTCCACTGTCAAATATGCGGTAATGTCCTCATCGGTCGTGTTCTGCGCTTTCACGCCCACCCTGAGCCAGATTCTCTTATCCGCGTCAAATTCCGCGGGCATTCCTTGGGTGAGATAAACCGCCGTATAGCCGGTCTCCATGGTTTCCTCCACAGGGGTTAAAAGGACTTCCGTGTCCCCCAGCCCGCCGTTGAGCCATATTCTGACCGTATTTTTTGTCGCACGAAACTCTTCCTCGGAGTATACGAATCTTCCCTGGGTTCCCGCCGGAATAGTGATTCGGAACGTATATCGTTCCGGCTTCGGCCTTGTCAGGAAGCAGACCGCAGCAATTCCGCAGACGATGACGATCAACAGGATTCCCCGCAAAACGGGCTTTTTACCGCTTGTCATGGCTTTCACACACTCCTTTTTCTTTTTTGGGATAAACAAGCGTCGATTAACAAGGGCACGCACGTCGGACAGCCAGCCTTTTCG
>ULPY01026704.1_pt1 | contig 11536 bp, 10 predicted proteins | sample 1953951 | NCBI WGS metagenome assembly ULPY01 (sample SAMEA4835641, study PRJEB28245) | human gut metagenome | biome: gut microbiome; material: fecal sample | place: Denmark | collected 2008
ACATCATTTTGCACTACTGCAACATGTATATAAAGAAAAGCAACCAGAAAGGAAAACAAAGAGATGGATGAGAATAAAGTAATTGTCAGTACAGAGATGAAGCAGGCATTGGTGAATCTGCGAAATCTCGAAGAGATTTATGTGATCATGTCAGGTGTGACGAAGATGCCGTTTGTCCTCTGTGATGAAGAGACATTTGATGACGAGGTTCTGGTTTATTATCAGGAAGAGTCTGCAAAGGAAAAGGCAAAGACGCTTGCAGAAGATCGTTATCATGTAGGAATTGCCAAGATTGAAAAGAATGTCAGACTTGGATTTTTTACAAACCTGTATACAATGGGCGTGAATGCACTGGCAGTGAATGTTGGTACAGAGGAGGAGATCAGGGTTCAGCTGGAACAGCTTGTAGTTCGTAAGAATAAGGAAGAACTGCCTGACGGAAAGAAACTGATCGAGAATCCGGAGCTTCATCTGACAGCAATGTATCTGATGCAGGAGATGCACCGCAATATCGGACCGGAGATGCCGGAGAATGTGAAGGAACTTCAGGAAGAGATGATGGCGCATTATAAGAAAGGAACCTTTATCGTAGGAGTTCAGGAAGATAATCAGGTTCCACTTCTGAGACAGCCGGACGGAAGTCTGTATCAGCCGATCTTTACAGATATGATAGAATTTACCAGATTTGCACAGGGCAAGAAGATGAAGACAGCAGCAATCCCGGCGGATAAGATTCCGGAGATACTGATTCCGGATGCAAAGGGAGTTGCAATCAATCCATTTGGTGTGAATGTACGTCTGGATATTACAAAAGCAAATAAGCAAAAGCCAGAAGCGTAAAATGAAGAGAAGTTAATTTAAATCAAAAGAAAAACTTTAATTTACTAAAATAATCACTAAGTAACATATTCAACAAAAAAACAGGATAAATATTGTTGAATATTACAGATTGACTGTTGGAAGTGAGTATGGTTATACTATACGTGGTTAAAAGAGAAAAGCGCACGATAGAGTGTTACTGGTAAAGCAGGCATAAACTATCCTTAATAAGTTCACCAGATAAGGTGGATTTAGTTATTGAGGATTAGTTTATGCTTTTTTTGTTGCGCTAACTCTATGAGAAATTTTATACGAGGAGGATTACAGATGAAAGACAAGATTTTTGGAGTATTGCAGAGAATCGGAAGAAGTTTTATGCTTCCAATCGCAATTCTTCCGGTAGCAGGACTTCTGCTTGGAGTAGGAAGTTCATTTACAAATGCAACGATGATTGAGACATATCATCTTCAGGCAATTTTAGGCGAGGGGACAATTCTGAATTCCCTGCTCACAATTATGAGCAAAGCGGGAAGTATTATTTTTGATAACCTGCCGATCATTTTTGCTGTCGGTGTAGCAATCGGTATGGCGAAGAAAGAGAAGGAAGTTGCGGCACTTGCGGCAATGATCTCTTTCTTTGTAATGAATGCAACAATGAATGCCATGCTTCTGATCCGTGGAGATCTTCTTGCAGACGGAACACTTGGAGCCGGAGTTCTGGAAGGAACTGTGACAAGTGTCTGCGGAATCCAGACATTACAGATGGGTGTATTTGGCGGTATTATCGTTGGACTTGGAGTAGCAGCACTTCATAATAAGTTTTACAAAATCCAGCTTCCGAATGCACTGTCATTCTTCAGTGGATCAAGATTTGTTCCGATTATTTCAACATTGACTTATGTGGCTGTCGGAATCGTACTCTATTTTGTATGGCCAACCGTTCAGAATGGAATCTATGCACTCGGCGGACTTGTAACAGGAACAGGCTATATTGGAACATTGATCTTTGGTATTATTAAGAGAGCGTTGATTCCATTTGGACTTCACCATGTATTCTATCTTCCATTCTGGCAGACAGCGGTTGGAGGAACAATGGAAGTTGCGGGACAGCTTGTACAGGGCGGTCAGAACATCTTCTTTGCGCAGCTTGCAGATCCATCCACAGTACATTTCAGTGCGGATGCGACAAGATATTTTTCCGGTGAATTTATCTTCATGATCTTTGGTCTTCCGGGTGCGGCACTTGCAATGTATCAGTGTGCAAAACCGGAGAAGAAGAAACAGGCAGGCGGACTTCTGCTTTCTGCAGCACTTGCATGTATGATGACCGGAATCACAGAGCCACTGGAATTCTCATTCCTGTTTGTAGCACCGATCCTTTTTGCGGTACAGGTGATCCTTGCCGGATCAGCTTATATGATCGCACATATGTTAAATATTGCAGTAGGACTTACATTTTCCGGTGGATTTATTGATCTGTTCCTTTTCGGTATCCTTCAGGGAAATGCTAAGACAAGCTGGATCAGAATCATCCCGGTTGGAATTATTTATTTCTTCTTATATTATATCATCTTCCGTACTTTGATTCTGAAGCTGAATCTGAAGACACCGGGAAGAGAAGATGATGATGCGGAAACGAAGCTGTATACAAAAGCTGATTATAAAGCAAAAGTAGATGAAAATGATGCAGATTCTGAAAATGAAATGACACCGGAAGATCAGAAGAGCGCACTGATCACAAGAGGACTTGGTGGAAAGAAAAACATTTCTGATGTAGACTGCTGTGCGACAAGACTTCGTTGTACGGTAGTAAAGCCGGAACTGGTAAATGAAGATGTCTTAAGAATGACATCCCCATCCGGAATCGTAAGAAAAGGACAGGGAATCCAGGTAATCTACGGACCGGCTGTTTCTGTGATTAAATCCAATCTGGAAGATTATCTGGAGAAAGCTCCGGATGTGGAATATCTTCCGGAAGAAAACGAAAACAGCGCAGAAGAAACGAATAAATGTGCAGAAACAAAAGATGAAGCGAAGAAAGATGAGAACAAAACTGTTGCAGCCGGAACTGTAAAGAAAGAGCTTTGCTCTCCATTCACAGGAGTGGCAGCACCGATCGAAGAAGCGTGTGACGAAGCATTTGCAGGGAAAATGATGGGAGACGGTTATCTGGTTCGCCCGGAAGAGGGAATGGCTTATGCGCCTGAAGATGCAACTGTATCTTTTATCTTCCCATCAAAACATGCAGTTGGTCTGACTAGTGATGACGGAACCGAATATCTGCTTCACATTGGCGTGGATACTGTAAATCTGGATGGAAAAGGATTCGAAACTTTTGTAAATGACGGAGACCGAGTAAAAAAGGGTGACAAACTGATAGGTTTTGATATAAAATATATCCAAGAGCATGCAAAATCCGATGAATGTATGGTTGTATTTACAAGTCTTCAGGAAGGTGAAGAGATCAGAATGTCTAAGAGCGGAAAAGTAGAGAAGCTTGAGAAGACAGCAGAAATCGTAAGCTTGAATTAAGAGAAAGAAAGAGAGGCTCCGGGGGGAATGTATCGAGTCATTAAAGTTCTGAATAATAATGGGATTCTTGTATATCATGTTGAGACAGGGAAGGAGATGATCCTTCTCGGAAACGGTGTGGGATTTGGAAAGAAACCTACAGAACAGATCGAGAAACTTCCCGGAGCCAAAGTATATTCTCTTGTCACAAGAAGGAAGCAGGAGTCTGTTCTGAAAACGGTCAATGGAATCCGCCCGGAGTTTATTGAGGCAACAGGAAAGATCATTGAAGAAGCAGAGAACGTGTTTCAGAAGATCAATCATGAGATGTTGCTTCCGTTGGCAGATCATATTGCGCTTGCAGCGAAGAGAGCGAAGGAGAACCGCCAGCTTCCGAATCCATTTACACCGGATATCCGTGTGTTGTTTGGAGAGGAGTATCAAGTGGCCCTGAAAGGGCGGGAAATTATACAGCAGCTGACAGGATATGAAATCTCAGAGGATGAAGTCGGATTCATTACGCTACATATCCATGCAGGCCTTTCTGATGAGGCAGTATCCCAGACTCTGGATGCGACCAGGATTGTAAATGAAGGGATTGCCATGATTGAACAGGAATTCGATCAGAAGCTGGAGAGCGGCTCACTTGGATGTACACGTCTGATGAGTCATATGTATTATATGATTCTGAGAACACGTAAGGGTGAAGGGACGAATGCAGACTTTAATGAGTTCATTTTTCAGAATTACCCAAGGACCGGAGAGGCGGCGAAGAGAGTGTGTGACTATATGTCCAGACAGCTGAAACAACCGGTCGCAAAAGAAGAAATCGGATTTCTTGCAATCCATATCCAGCGGGTTATCTCGCCGGATACGGTATGACCGTGTGCTCTTGAAATACTGTATACTATGATATATAGTAGTGGATAAGAGCGAAAGGGGAATCCGCAGAATGTATAAGATTCTAATCATAGAAGATGACCTTGTGATGGCAGGGGCAATTAAAAAAGAGATGGAAGCGTGGGGAAATGAAGCACGTTATGTGGAAGATTTTGCAAAGGTTCTTGAGACATTTGCAGAGTACGGTCCACATCTGGTGCTTTTGGATATCACGCTTCCTTTTTATAATGGATACCACTGGTGCAGCGAGATCCGTAAGATATCGAGCGTTCCGGTGATCTTTATCTCTTCAGCAGCGGATAATATGAATATTATCATGGCGATGAATATGGGCGGAGATGACTTTGTGGCAAAACCGTTTGACTTAAGTGTACTGACAGCGAAGATTCAGGCTCTGCTGAGAAGAACATATGATCTATCAGGAAAAGTACCGATGCTGGAACATAGAGGAGCAATCCTGAACCTCTATGATACAACAATGACTTATAATGGAGAAAAAATTGAGTTGACAAAGAATGAATTTCGTATCTTGCAGACATTGATGGAGAATAAAGGACGCGTGGTCAGCAGAGACACGCTAATGACAAAGCTGTGGGAGACAGACAATTATATCGAAGAAAATACATTGACAGTCAATGTCGGAAGACTTCGGAAAAAGCTGGAAAAAGCGGGAATGGAAGGCTTTATCAAGACGAAAGTCGGCGGTGGATATATCATCGAGAAGGAGTAAAAATGTTTTTACAATATTTGAAAAGAATCCGATTTGTGCTTCTGTGGAGTTTGCTGTGTGCGGGAATCTTTTTTCTGATTTTTGTGCTGGAAGAGATTAATCTGAAGGCAGCGGTTTATCCGACAGTGTTGTGTCTGGCATTTGGATTACTTTTTCTTCTCTGTGGATATTTGCGGTATAAGAAAACCGGGCAGAAGCTGGAACATTTACTGCAAGGAGAAGGACCTTATGAGGATTCACTTCCGATCGCACAAGATGGGATTGAGTCAGGATATCAGGAGCTGATCAGAAAAGAAGAACAACAGCAAAGAAAAGAACATGCCAGATGGGAGAAGTCCGGTCAGGACATGGAGGACTATTATGCAACCTGGGTGCATCAGATCAAGGCACCGATTGCTGTGATGAATGTATTACTCCAGCAGGAAGATACCGAGACGAATCAGAATCTGAAAGCTGAACTGTTCCGGGTGGAGCAGTATGTGGAGATGGCACTTGGGTATGTGCGTCTTGACAGTGGCACGAAGGATCTGGTAATCGCACAGTATCCTTTGGATGAAATTGTAAGAAAATCAATCCGTAAATATGCCGGACAGTTTATTCGAAGGAGAATCCGTCTGATCTATGAAGGGACAGATCAGATTGTTTTGACGGATGAGAAATGGCTTTCGTTTATCATTGAACAGCTGTTGTCCAATGCGGTGAAATATACACTGAAAGGAACTGTGACGATTATTGTCAGTGAAGAAAAGAAATTGACAGTTACAGATACCGGAATGGGGATTGCACCGGAGGATCTGCCGAGAATCTTTGAAAAAGGATATACGGGATATAATGGAAGAATGGAACGGAAATCAACGGGAATCGGTCTGTATCTGAGTCAGATGGCGGCAAAGAAACTTGGGCATCAGATTACAGTTGAGTCAAAGTTGGGGGAAGGCAGCAGTTTTACGATTGATTTGGCAGAGTATCCGTTGAGATCAGAGTAAAACACTAAATCACATAGAGAGAAGCAAGTGACAAAATTGTCACATCAGACAGCTGGAATGTCACAGAAATCAATGTTGGCATTCTGGCTGTATTGTTATACTGAGGATGTTGAAAGAAAGAAGAGGAGGTCGTAAGAAATGACAGTTTTGGAAGTAGAAAATTTGAAAAAAATATACCGTCCGCGTTTTGGCGGTAATCAGGTACAGGCACTCTCTAAGGTAACATTCTCAGTAGAAGAGGGCGAATATGTAGCAATCATGGGAGAGAGTGGCTCGGGGAAGACGACATTACTGAACATGCTGGCAGCATTGGATAAACCAACTGAAGGGGAAGTTTATCTGGATGGAAAACCGTTATCAGCAATCCGTGAGAAGGATCTGTCCAAGTTCAGGAGAGATCATCTTGGGTTTGTATTTCAGGATTTCAATCTTTTGGATACATTTAATCTAAAGGACAATATCTTACTGCCATTGGTACTGCAGGGAGTTGATTACAGGAAAATGAACGTCAGGATGATGCCAATCGTGAAAGAACTTGGAATTGCAGGACTTCTGGAAAAGTATCCGTATGAAGTATCAGGAGGACAGAAGCAGCGTGCAGCAGTGGCGAGAGCGCTGATCACAGATCCGAGACTGATCCTGGCGGATGAGCCGACCGGGGCACTCGATTCGAAATCAACGGATGAATTGCTCGGGGTATTTGAGCGGATCAATCAGTCGGGACAGACGATCCTTATGGTAACACATTCTGTCAAAGCAGCGAGCAAGGCCGGGAGAGTGTTATTTATTAAAGACGGAGAAGTTTTCCACCAGGTATATAAAGGCGAACAGACAGATGAACAGTTCTATCAGAATATCTCAGCGACACTGACAATGCTTGCGACAGGTGGTGAGAGACAATGAAAAGTGGACTTTATCTGAAACTTTCCGTTAATGGAATTAAGAAAAATAAGAAGCTGTATCTTCCTTATCTGATCACTTGTATCTGTATGGTTATGATGTTCTATCTGATCGATTATCTTGCAGTGAGTCCGCAGTTTGCCAAGATCAAAGGTGGGGATACTATGCAGATGATCCTTGGATTTGGTTCTGGTGTGATCTCAATCTTTTCTCTGATCCTTCTGTATTACACAAATTCATTTCTGATCCGCAGACGACAGAGAGAGTTTGGGTTGTATCACATCCTTGGAATGGGAAAAATTGACCTTGTAAAAATCATGGTTCTTGAGAATCTGATCATCAGTGTTCTGACGATTGCAGGAGGAATCGTGGGAGGAATCCTGTTTTCTAAATTGGGGGAACTTCTGGCAGCGAAGATACTTGGAAGTAATGCCGGACTTTCTATGAAAATCAGTGTTCCGGCACTTGTGGCTACGGCACTGTTATTCCTGGTCATTTTTGCATTAATCATGCTTCGGATGATCGTGTCCGTCTATCGGTTAAAACCTGTAGAACTTTTAAAAAGTGAAAAGACAGGAGAGAAACCTCCGAAGGCAAACTGGATCTTTGCAGTACTCGGGTTGCTTCTGCTTGGTGTGGCTTATTATTTATCCCTGACAATCAAAGATCCGCTTGTAGCGATGATCTGGTTTATGGTTGCCGTCGTGCTAGTAATCTTTGCAACGTATCTGTTATTTATTGCCGGCTCGGTCACATTTTGTAAAATAATGCAGAAAAAGAAAGGATATTATTATAAAACAAATCATTTTATTTCACTTTCATCCATGATTTACCGTATGAAACGAAATGGGGCAGGATTAGCGTCTATTTGTATTCTGTCCACAATGGTTCTGGTTATGGTATCTTCTACAACCAGCCTGTATCTGAGTATGGAACATGGCTTGAATCTTCGATATCCGAAATCTGTCCAGATTGAGATGTACACGAAACCGGAGCAGACGGAAGAAATGAAAGAGAATCAGAATGGACAGATTATAGAGCTTGTACAGAAGGTTTTGAAAGAACATAACCAGACCGCGGAGAATCCGGAGAATTACCGGATGCTTACAGTCAGTGGAATTGTTTCAAAAAATGAAATCTATTTTAATCCGGAGAATGCTCCGGGAGTCAATGAAGTGAATACATTTGATCATTTAAAAATGTTCTATGCTCTGCCGTTGGAAGCGTATAATCGGATCATGGGGACGAATCTGGAGCTTGCTCCCGGGGAAGCGTATCTGTATGCGAAAGATTCCGATTTCCCCTATGATCAGATCACGGTGGAGAATTCCGGGACATGGAGGATTAAAGGACATTTGGATAAAATGATTTCAAATGGAAATAATATGGCAAATATGAACAGCAGCTTCTATCTGGTGGTTTCCGGACTGGAAGATATAAAAGCTTTGGAAGAAGGAAATGTTTCCGTTTACGGTGTCAATGGTTCTTATGAGAAATGGTACTACAATTTTGATCTGTCCTGTGGAGATGAAGAGCAGATCCAGATTCAAAACGAGATTGACAAGAAAATCAATGCATTGGCTGAACAGGAATCAGAGGAATCAGATACCCTATTTTTTGGAGCTTCTACAGACAGCAGAGCCGCATCAAGAGCTGATTACCAGGCTTTGTACGGCGGTCTGTTCTTCCTTGGAATCCTTCTTGGAGTCGTATTCATTCTTGGAATGGTGCTGATCATTTATTATAAACAGATTACAGAAGGCTATGAGGATCAGGACAGATTCCAGATTCTGATGAAAGTGGGGATGACACAGAAAGAAGTGCGTCAGACGATCAATTCTCAGGTAATGACAGTATTCTTCCTGCCTCTTGTGGCTGCCGGAATTCATACGGCATTTGCATTTCCAATGATAGAAAAAATGGTGCATCTGCTTGCTTTTTCTGACAGAAAATTCCTGATTCTGGTGACAGTGTGCTCCTATTTAGTATTTGCATTATTCTATATCATTGTCTACATGGTGACTTCGAAACAGTATTACAAAATTGTTAGCGGAAAACAGGAAGAAAGTCTTTTTTCTTAATTCAAAGAGTGATAGAATAGAATTATCAGAAAAAGGAGGACTTGCTTATGATGGATCACACAATTATTACAATTGGAAGACAGTTCGGAAGTGGCGGTCATGAAGTAGGAAACAGACTGGCAGAGAGACTGAACATTCCTCTTTACGATCATAATCTGATTCGAATGGCAGCAAGAGATCTTGGAATTTCGAACGAAGATGCTGGAAGAGTAGATGAGACGAGACTTGGAAATGTGTTATCAAGCTATTATATTGGAATGGGTGATTATACTACATTTATGCTCAGTCCGGAAGTGGAGAAACCATTAAGTGATCAACTTTTTGACGCACAGTCAGCAATCATCCGCAAGCTGGCGGAACGCGGACCGGGAATCTTTGTGGGACGCTGCGCAGATTATGTTCTTGGGGATTATTCAAATGTTGTGAATACATTTATCTATGCTTATAAGGATGATAGAATCAATCGAATCATGGATATCTATAAGCTTTCCGAGAAAGAGGCTGTAGATAAGATTAAGAAGATTGACAGAGAGAGACGCCTGTATTATGAAGGTAGAACAGACCGTAAGTGGGGAAGTATTGATGCGAATGCAATCCTGCTGAATACAAGTCTTCTTGGAATCGATGGTGCGGTAGATGCACTTGAGGCGATTTATCATAAGTGGGAAAACAGATAACAAAATAAGCAGAAAAAATGAAATAATTAACAAAAAGTAAGAGGGTGTCGTTTAGTGCGATACCCTCTTTGCTACTTCTTTATTCTGGAATCTGTATTTATTTCATCATGCCGGCAAGAATCTGATTGACTTCTTTACCATCAGCTTTGCCTTTTACCTTCGGCATGAGTTCTTTCATGATCTTACCTTTATCCTTTGCTGTAGGAGCATCGATACCAAGATCTGCAAGAACGGATGTGATCACTGCTTTGATCTCATCTTCGCTCATCATCTTTGGTGCATATTCTTCAAGAACAGCAAGACGCTTCTGAGCCTCTTCAATCAGATCTGTACGATCTTCAGGTGTCATATCAATTGTTTCTTTTAACTGTTTGATTTCTTTTAAGATTACCTGTCCTTCTTCCTCTTCTGTCAGGTCGGCACGTTTGTCGATAGCTTTATTCTTCAGAGAGGAGAGCAGAAAGGAAAGTGCGGCTTTTCGTTCTTTGTCTCCTGCCTTCATTGCAGCGACCATAGCGCTTCTGATTTCATCAATTTTGCTCATTTTAGAGTCCTCCTTATAATTTAATATGCTTGAAATAGTTACAATTATTGAAAAGAGCGGATTGCTCTTGATTCATAAGATAAATTTTAGCAGATGGTGGTTTATATTGCAAGAGTGCACTCTGTTTTTAAACAGCTTTTAAGCAGTGTGATGCGTTGCTGGTCGCACATCGTGTGAACAGTAACACTATCAGCTTTGATTATTGTAAGTTATTATCAAAAAAACATTGTGCATTGTATATAAATATGTTATCCTATTTCAAAGCATATTTTCTAAAACATCTAAATTCATATAAAGGTTTCATTACAGGTAGATTGCACCTGTCAAATCAGGAAATTCATGCTTTTAAAATCCATTATTTAAAGCAGAGGTTTTCTGATGGAGAGAGAACTTCTGTGAAAATCACATAAGGAGGTCTCTTAAATGAAACAAAAGAGAAAGCAATTGCCGGAAAAACAACAGCCGGCAGATGGAAAACTGCTTCAGTGGCATCCTGCGTTTTATGCAGACTTGCAGATTGAATTTAGAGAAGAAACGGAAAAATTAAAGTTTGAGCGGGAGTATCTATTAAGTTCAAAGCCAATGGCAATTGATGTGTTGATCATTAAAAAGAAGGATGCGGAACCGATCCATAAAAATATTGGAAAAATATTCCGCAAGTATAATATCATCGAATATAAATCACCATCTGATTCACTTTCCGTGGACGATTTCTATAAGGTATATGGATATACGAATTTTTATAAAGCAGATACAGGGAAGGTAAATGAAATTCCGATTCAAGAGCTGACAATCACCTTAGTGTCAAAACGATATCCAAGAGAACTGATCCGACATTTGAAAGAAGTACGCCACTACATTATTGATAATCCGGAAGAAGGGATTTATTATGTAATTGGAGATATCTTACCGATTCAGATTCTTGTAACAAACCGGTTGTCACCGGAGAAAAATCTCTGGTTATATAGTTTGACAGATACACTGAAAGACATGTCTGTTACCAGACAGCTTTTAGAGGATTATAAAAAGAACAAAGACGATCAGCTGTATCAGGCCGTTATGGAGATCATAGTAAAAGCAAACAAGAATCGGCTAAAGGAGGGAAAAAGAGATATGTGTAATGCGTTATTAGAATTAATGAAAGATGAATTAGATGAAAAAAGAGAAGAAGGAATAAGAGAAGGTATAAAAGAAGGGGAATCTCTTGGAGAAAGCAGAATCAATCAGCTGAATCTTAAATTATCCGAACTTAGCAGAAGTGATGAGATTCTCAAGGCAGCAGTGGACAGGGAATATCAGAAGAAGTTATTGAAGGAATTTGGACTTTAAAGACCCAATATCCAGGGGCAGGAACTTGTCAATATCCAAGCTCCAGTCTTTGACTTCCG
>ULPY01057900.1_pt1 | contig 11471 bp, 13 predicted proteins | sample 1953951 | NCBI WGS metagenome assembly ULPY01 (sample SAMEA4835641, study PRJEB28245) | human gut metagenome | biome: gut microbiome; material: fecal sample | place: Denmark | collected 2008
CGGTCATAGGAGAGCGCCTCCGCGCTGAAGCCGCGAAGCAGCACGCCGTTTACCGGACGGATGAACTGCGGAGCACTCTCGTTCACCGATACCGGAACCTCCGGCAGCTCCTCCTGCACGGCGGGGGCCTGCGCCTCCGGCATCTCCTCGCCCTCCGCGGCGGGCAGGACGCCCGTGCCGAGCGGGAGACGCTCGTCCTCCTCCGTGTTCATAACGGGGATGCTGCCCTGCGGCGGCGCGGTCTCCTGCGCCGAAGCCGTGATGTTCGTTTCCTTGACCGGATCGCGCTCTACATCAGCCCCGCTTCCGCGTCCAACCAGCCAGAACGAAGCCCCGACCAGTACGGCGCACAGAAGAAGGACTATGTAGAAGCCCTTCCCGGCAAAGAACGCATTCAGCTTTTTGCTGAAGCCTTTCTTTTCCTCCATGGTTAACCTCCTCGATTTGGGATTCGAGGGTATTTTTACCGGTACGAAAAGAATTTATACACGCCCTCCGCGTCGTTCACATTTTGTTTTCAGAAATAACACAGTCTGTTTAGGAAACTTCGGGGGATTTCCGGTAATATACAGACAGTCGGACGAAGCAAGACAGATGAATCCCTCCAATTATTTCTTTCCCTCTCATTTCTCCCCTTTCGGGCGATCCTCCAGCCCGCAGCCGTTCTCTCTCCCGGCTGCGAATCGGACGGCAAAAGCGGAACGGCGTTACGTCGTTCCGTTTTTTGCTGATTCAAACAAACCCCACTCCGTTGAGGGGTTTGTTTGAGGGGGGATAGCGGCTCGCCGCAGCGCACTCGCTTACGCTCGCACGTTTGCGAGCCGAGAAGTATTTTTTCCGATGCACATGTCATCGGAAAAAATGCTCTAAACTTTCTTTGCGCCTGCGGGCGCAAACTCTGCGAGGCTTTCTGCATAATCCAATAAACCGCTTCGGCGGCAAGAGCTGCTTCATGCACAGGACGCGTTATTCACAGTTTGTTTTCAGAAATAACACGGTCTGTTCAGGAAAACAGCGCGGATTTCCGGTAATATACAGACAGTCGGACGAAGCAAGACAGACAAAACCTCCAATTATTTCTTTCCCTCTCATTTCTCCCCTTTCTTGGGCGATCGTCCAGCCCGCAGCCGGTTCTCTCTCCCGGCGGCAAATCGGATGGCAAAAGCGGAACGGCGTTATACGTCGTTCCGCTTTTGGCGTTTAGATAAGATCGTAAGAGTGTATTCCTCTTTTTGACCGGAGCCCCCGATGATAAACATTTTACTTGCATAAGAAAATCTGAACATATATAATTAACCCAGACACGGCGAATGGAAGATGGATGAAAATGTGTGTTTTTTACTGTCTGCATCGCCGTGTCATTTTAGTTTTATAGAACGGCACAAGTATTTGCTAACTTTGTAACGGGTGGATCTCTATCTATCTTACAAAGCATAATCGACCTGCTATAGAAAAAATGAGAATTGATTTATCAAAAAAATGGCAGCAGAGCAGATTGTTCCTGTTATGTCTTATAGCTGTAATTTCTGTTGGCACTGCAGTGTTCTGTATTTGGAGCAATAGTAAAGAAGACTATATTATGTGTCTTTGCGCGGCATGGTGTATTCTGGTTGCGGCGTGTCTTTTATTTTTCTCAAGAAGGCTTTGCACATATGCCGTTATTGAAGAAGACCACATACAGTCATTTTCGGCAGCTTCTCAAAAATTGTGTACCATTTCAACGGCAGATGCAGTTTACTATACGATTTTCGTCTCACCGGGAGGAGCGGCATGCTGCGAAGAGTTTATTGCTATATCAAATAGTCCCTTTGAATATCAGAAAACATACGGAATTGCCAAAGTGAGATTTCTCCAACATTACGATATGGCAAAGCAAATTGTCCTGCCATACGACAATCAGACAATCAAGTTGCTGGATATTCAAAAGTGGCATAAAGTTAATTAGTGCCTTTTCAATACAATTACAAGAAAGGGCTGTGCCATTGAGGTATTTTGATTTATGGTAGAGTTTCGAGACGTAATCATGGATGCCGAGACCCTTGGCAAACGGTATATCGTTCGTGACGGAATAGTTTTTACTTCCATAACCCATCCCGCAAACATATATGACGCCATTGTCATAAAGTACCCGCCGGATATCCCATGTACTTCTCCGAATATGCCAGGTTTTATCTGCAGTCTGGAGGAACAGCTGGAGTTTATCCGCGTGCATAAAATTGAAAAGGTGCTCATTATCGCCGATAACATTGGCTTTATCGCGTCCTGTCCTGCATTGAAGTATTTCCGGATCATTCCGGCAGACAGCGCTGACCGAGGATTTGATTATTCTCCGCTATACAGTATGCCGCAGGTAAAGAGTCTTCAAGCTAAAGCCTTTTATGGCCGCGGGGAGAAATTTACCACGGAACTGGACTGTGCAAAGCTGCGCGGGCTGGAAAAACTCTCTGTAACAAACCGCCAATATAAGCACTTCAACGCTGTTCAAACGCTGAAAAGTCTGGGCTTATCTAATTATAAGGAAAAAGACCTGACCGCCGCGTTTTCCAGTTCGATCCTTGATACTCTCACCGTACTGCAAAGCGGGATTGAATCGCTGGACGGCATACAAACTTCGCAGAGGCTGCAGTGCCTGTATCTCTACCACAATCGGACTCTGCGTGATATCGGTGTGATACGGGACGTTAAGTCGACGCTGCGGGCTCTGCGTATCGAAAACTGCCCCAGGATCGATGATTTTTCCGTGCTGAGCGAGTTGGAAAATCTGGAGCTTCTGGAACTTTCGGGAAACAATGAATTGCCTGATTTGGAATTTCTCCGAAAAATGAAGAGCCTGAAGACCTTTGTGTTTACCGTAAACGTAAAAAGCGGAGATTTGTCTCCCTGCATGAACCTGTCCTATGCCTGTTCCGGACGAAACCGCCGACACTATGATCGGAAGGACGCCGACCTTCCAAAAGGTCAGTATGTGCGCGGGAATGAGACGATCGAGGAATGGCGCCGGATGGAATAAAAGGTTCGGAGGAAGCGGGTAAGAGCGGACGATGTGATGGGAGACCTGTGCAGCGAAAGGCTTGAATAAAGATCAACAGCGCGCGGTACACAATGAGATATCTGGTTCAGGACTGGGCTTTCATGATATTGTGAACGCTGCGAAGCATATACTGTTCCTTTTTGTACTTCGCTTCAAAGAAGATTCATAAACGCGTTAGGGGAGAAAAATGGAAAAGACAGTAAATCGACAGGAGGCAGAAGAATTTCTGCGGCCTCTTGTTGGACAGCCTTTGCGCTATGCATTAAAATCGCCGGATACGGAACTGTATGATTTCGGGTTCGGAAAACCGGTGGAGGTGACTCGCCTCGGCATACGAAGGAGAATCGGCACCTATTCGATACATGCTCTGTGCAGGTTCAAAATACTTTGGGATAATAGTGAACGCGAAGCGGAGGAATACTGCGAAAATACACCCAGTGAAGAGTTTTCTATGAAAATCCGGCACTTGATCGGTCGGGAAATAATGAAATTGGGGCTAAGCGAAAAGAACGATTTGTGGCTGGACTTGGGCGACTGCCGCATCGTATGGATAACAATTGAAAACGGCGAGGAATCGTGGAGATTCCTCGCCGCCGACACAAACATTCCCCATCTGGTCGTGTCCAACTCCTGGATGGAACTGAATTAAAGCGGCACGTTCCATGGAGGTGCTTTATTGAAAAAAAGACAAGTGTCTATTAAGGAAAGCAAAAACGCCTCAGGGGTCTGCACCATACGGATAAACAATGCTCGCTATCAAAAAGGATTTTACTCTTTTGTCGAGAGAGTAGTGGAACATTTTTTGATTGGCGAAGAAGTCTTTTTCGGCTTTTACAGAACAGATGGCGTGAACCTAACAAAAGAACAGAGTGAGATACTTGAAAAACAGATTCCTGACTTTTTTCGCGAAGGCGGTGATATGCAAAATCTGAATGAGTATTTAAGTATTGCGAAGGTCGCTTTGGACGAATGGGGACTCGATCTGCTTCCGCAAATCTTCGATTATTATCTTGAGACCATCATGTTTAGACCTAAGACGGATTGGGAGACGTTTCAGCAGTATTACAGTCATTATCTGGATCACAGATTTAAGGATTATATATCGGACGGCCTTGCTGAAATGCTGTTTTGCTATGTCGACAGTGGCGATTTCGTGATATGCTTTGACCCGGAAAAATGTAATCCCAGAGAGATTCAATACATCGCCTCAGAAACCCTTGCTGTTGAACTATGATTGTATTGGAAACTCCAGCGTTTCAGGAAGAAATTGAAATTTACAAAAGCGAGATTCTGGTAGCGCACAAGGAAAAAGATCGTATAACAAAGCGCGGCGGACATCTCCGGCGCATGGACGGGTATGGCGACGGCTGCGGTAGGCAGATAGGGAGGGCATAACTGCATGGTAAACATCGACTACATAATGGGCCTTCTCGATTGGAACAATCCCGAGAGCGTGCAGGAGGAGGGACGGACGCTTGCGCGGGAGGTTTCCTGCATCAACGTATTTATCCAGCCGTGCGACAGAAAATACAACAAAAATGTCTGGGATAATTGTGCTTTGATTTTATCGGAGCGCCCCGATGAAGAGCTCCGCCCATATCTGGATCCGCTGTTTCATTGGCTGGAAGATATGAACTGGCCGGGAGCGGAATGCATTTACCGGCGGCTGAAACAGTATCACGAAGATAGAATGTTTCGGTCTATGCTGAATGAGTGCATTCGTGAAGCGACCGCGTTGGAAAAGGAAATATGGCTTCAGGTTCTGCGCGAGTTTGAATAAGCGCCGCGGAAGAAATAGTATATCTGCATAGAAATGCTCTGTTGGTAAAAGCAGCATCGGCATATCCGGAGCGGTTTATAGGGAGAGATTGCGCGTGGTCAGATTTTCAAAAAACCTTCTGTTAAATCCGGCAACAATACGGGTCTCCGGTTTGGATTGCAGCGTCAATAATATAGTCAAAATAGTCGATATGTTTCATTGCAAAGAGATGGTAGTGACGATCGACTCCGTAACAGAAGGAAGCTCACTACTGGCATTTATAAAGGCTCGGGGATTGAAGTATTTTGAAAGGCCACGCTCCGCCGAGCATGCGGAGATATCCGCGATTATCCCGCCCTCTTTATTCGGAGACTTTCTGGATAAAGCGATCCATGAAGCTCCCGAAAATGTTTTTGTGTTCAGCTTGTGCGATCCTGCAAACGCTGGTATGTGCTTGCGGTATTCTTATGAAGAGCTGGTGACTAAAGGGATCGTAGATGTATTTATTTCCATTTCCTTCGATGAAAACGTGCTGCTGATTTGTATGAATAAATCCCTGGTTTCCCCTCGGGATGTGTATCCCCAAATTAAGGCGCTGCATTTACACTAACGTTATTTGCATTGAGCTATTAGGAGGCTTGAAATGATAGCAAATTATTATCTCATGATCACGGAGCTTTCCAAAATCCAGCTGACGCAGGATGACTATGGGGACAAGAAAAAAGTCAAACTGAGCAATCGCGCGGCCAAGACGCTGCAGGGCATCGAAAAAGAAATGCGAAAAGAACTGAGCCGCGACAAAACCCGCGGCGAATGCATCGACATTCTGGATCGCCTGCTCGACCATGAAGATGACCGCGTGAAGATCAACGCCGGAAATTTCTGTTTGCAGGAAGGCGTTCTTACGGGAAAAGCGTGGGCGGCGCTGAAAAGCGTTGCCGATCTGTCCGAGGATAAAACGCTTCGTCTCTCTGCGGCAATGGTAATGCAGAACCACGGCGGGGAAAACCCGTTTCCGGCCATTTGAATACCCCATGAAACAAAACCAGCCTCGGCTTTATGGCCGAGGCTGGTTTTATGCGGTTTTTGCGCGCTCAGCCGATGCCGAGCTCTTCGCGGATGTGGATTTCCATGCGGATCAGCGCTTCGACCTCTTCCTTTGCGGCGTTGTCCAGCCGATGCGGATCGGCGCTGCGGCAGTAGGTGGACATGGGGACGCCGACGAGCTGATGATAGTATTTGCAGCTCACCGGGTAGCAGGTGCGCTCGATCATGCCCGCGAGGGTCAGAAAATCGTTCGCGTGCTGCACCTTTTCGGGGTCGGTGTCCTTGTGCGTGACGCAGTACTTGTAAATGTCGGGGTGGAAGTTTGCCATGATGCCGCTGTAGCCGCCGGCGCCGTGGCAGTAGCTGTCGTACCACGACTGGCAGTTGGCGTTGAAGAGCTTCATGGGCGTGCCTTTGGCGGCTTCGAGCCGCCGGCGGATCAGCTCATAGTCGCAGCAGGTGTCCTTGATGAACACGAGACGGCCGCCGGGGGCGTAGTCGCGGATGAAGTCCAGCGTAAGGAGACGCTTCCACGGCATCGGGCATTCATAAATGCCGAACGAGATCTCGGGGAACGCGGCGAGCACGTCGTCCACGTTCTTCCGGAAGGCTTCCTCGCCCTCGTTTTTGATGTCCATCCGGTTGGACACGAGCACATACGCGCCGATGCCGGGGATCTTCATCATGTCCTCGATCTGGCGGTACTGCTCGGTGCGGCTGCATTCGGTGTTGCCGGAGGCGACGATCTGCAGCCGGCCCGCGGCGGCTTCCGATACGCAGCGCGCGATGTCCAGCTTTTCCTGCGCCGAAAGATAATGCATCTCGCTCGACTGGCAGACGGCGAAGATGCCGTCGCAGCCCTTTTCCACATACCAGTTCGTCAGCGCCTCGAGCGCTTTGAAGTCCGGCGTATTGTCCTCTTTCCACGGGGTGATCATTACCGGCCATACGCCTTCATGGATCGCAAAAGTCATGTTTGGACCTCCTTTTTATATCAGGCCATCATACCGGTGAGCTTTGGCAGGAACAGCACCACGTCGGGGATGTAGGTGATCACGGCGAGCACGATCAGCATGACGATGATCGGCCACCAGATCTCCCGAATGATATCCTTGAGCGGCGTGCCGGATATGCCCGAGGTGATGAACAGGCACATGCCGAACGGCGGCGTGGACAGACCGACCATCATGTTAAAGCAGATGATGAGGCCGAAATGGATGATGTTGATGCCCATCGCCTCCGCGACCGGCCAGAGGATCGGGATCATGACAAGCTGGATGACCGAGGTATCGACCAGGCAGCCGAGGATCAGGATGATGATGTTGACGGCAAACAGGAAGATGTACTTGTTAGCCGTGACGCTGAGCAGCCAGTTGCCGAGGATCGTGCCGATCTGCTCTTTGGCAAAGATGAAGGAAATGGCCGAGGCGGCGCCGATCATGATGGAAACGGAGCCGGTACCCTTCATTGTGTCTACGAGGACCTGCTTGAGCGTCCTCCAGGACATGAGCCGGTAGATCAGGAAGGAGACGAGAAGCGCGTACAGTCCGGCGATGGCGCCGGCCTCGGTCGGGGTCATGATGCCGGTATAGATGCCGACGAGCAGGATGACCGGGGTGAGCATCGCCCAGATGGACTTCGTCAGATACAGGAGATAGTCACGCAGCTTCGGGGGCGCGGTGCGGGGGTAGTTTCTCTTTTTGGCGATGAAGTACACATAAACGCACAGCGCGACGGCGAGCAGCACACCGGGCACCATGCCCGCCATGAACAGCGCGCCGACGGAGGCGCCGGTGAGCATCGCGTAAACGACCATGGGGATGGACGGCGGGAAGATCGGGCCGATGGTGGCACTGGCCGCCGTGATGGCGCAGGAGAAGCCGTCATCGTAGCCCTCTTTGCGCATGGCGTCGATCTCAAGCTTGCCGAGACCGGAGGCATCGGCGATGGCGGAGCCGGTCATGCCGGAGAAAACGAGAGAGGCGAGGACGTTGACGTGCGCCAGACCGCCGCGGAAGCGGCCGACGAGACCCATACAGGTGCCGAAAACGTACTCGGTGATCTTACCGGCGTTCATTACGTTCGCGGCAAAGATAAACAATGGTACCGCGACGATGGTGCCGTTGGTAAATATCGCTTCGATGGTCTTCTGCGCCACAAGATGCAGGCTGCCGCCCGCGCCGGTGATGAGCGCGCCGAAGCCTACGCCCTTGATAAGACCGTCGGTCAGGAAGTACAGCGTACATGCGGCGATCATGCCCGCAGGGATCGGCATACGCAGCACGAATATGAGCACGAATGTGACCAGAAACACGATAAGAGGCAGATGCTCCAGCATTTACTTGTCCTCCTTTCCGGCGTCGTCCGTCTTGCTGACATCGTTCTTTCCGTCATCCGGAGCGGGGGCGCTTCCGCCGTGGCCGGAGCTGAAATCGATGCTTGTAAGATCTATGTTCTCCTGAGCGAGGGATTCTTCAATGGCGTGCTCCGCCTCGCTCTTGTCTTCGTTTTTCATTTTTTCGATATAGTACGCATTGCCGCAAAGGACCATGATGTACTCGTATATCTCCACGAGCGCATACAGCATGAGGATCGCGATCATGACGACGTACGGGAAATACACGATCGTTTTGGGCCATTTGAGAATGGTGGTCACCTGATGGCGCGCCGCCAGACCCAGAACGTAATGGAGCGAGGGCAGAATGTTGCAGAATGCCGTGAACGCAATGATGATGTCACCAAGCATGGCAACGACGGCCTTGCCCTTGATGCTGAGCTTATCGTACAGAAGCGTGAATGTAACGTGTGCCTTCATGCGCTGCGCATAGCAGGCACCGAGCAGAACGAGCCACAAAAAGCAGCTCTGCTCCACTTCGCCCGCCCAGGCCTGCGGCTGGCGGAGAACATAGCGCATAAAGACCTGATAGCAGAAAATGATGAACAGCGCCGCGAGCGCAATGGACGGGATGTACTTCTCCACGCAGTCGCGGACAAAGCCGAACGCTTTTTTAACAGCCAATGCAGATCTCTCCTTTCGCGTGCGGAAATAAAAAACCCGGGGAGTCGGGTTGCCTCGGCTCCCCGGTTGGGGTCAAAGGGGTTACGCCATCGCCTGGATCTGCGCAAGGAGATCCTTATCCCAGGTGTCGGAGATGGGATCGGCGAGGTAGGTTTCGAGAACGTGGTCGGCGAACGCAGCGACGTCGGCCTCGTAGATCGTCAGACCCTGCTCACGCAGGAAGTCCTGAACTTCGCTCTCGGTCTTGATATTCTGCTCGTCGCAGGCGATGCGGGCGGCCTCAACGGCTTCCATGACCCAGCCCTTCTGGGTGTCGGTCAGCTTGTTCCAGGTGTTGAGGTTGATGGTCGGCCACACGGAGTCAACGAGGTGGTTGGTCAGGGAGATGGATTTCTGCACTTCGTAGAACTTGGCGGACTTGACGGTGGGCAGGGGATTGTCCTGGCCGTCAACGGTGCCGGTCTGGAGAGCGAGATACAGATCGTTGAAGCCAACGGCGGTCGGGTTCGCGCCCATGGCCTTGCCGAGGAACACCCACGCGTCGGAGTTCGGCATGCGAAGGTTGATGCCCTTGAGATCCTCGGGGGTCTTGATCTGCTTGTCCTGAGAGAGGGAGATCTGACGGGTGCCGAGATAGAACGCGCCGAGCGGGAGAATGCCCTGCTCTTCGGCGACCTTCTGGAACATATCCTTGCCGATGTCGCCGTTGAGGACCTTGGTCATGTGGTCATAGCTTTGGAAAACGTAGCCGGCGGTGAACATGGAGATCCAGGGGGAGCCGTCGGTCAGCCAGGAAGCGGAGGAGTAGATCATGTCGACGTCGCCGTTCTTGAGCGCGTCGTGCTCGGTGTCCTGACCGTACAGCGTGCCGGAATCGTAGCACTCAACGGTCATGTTGCCGCCGGAGATGGACTCGAGGGTCTCCTTGAAGACCTTCTGAGCAGCGCCGTGGGCATCGGTGGGGACGGCAGCGATGGAGAAAATGAGGTTGACCGGCTCGCCGACGTCATCGGTCGGTTCTTCGACGGGCTCGGCCGCGGGTTCCTCGGCGGGAGCGGCGGTGGGCTGCTCGGCCGGAGCGGCGGTCTGACCGCAGGCGCAGAGCGCAAGCAGCATGACGAGTGCGAGGAGCATGGCGATGAGTTTCTTCATTTCGTTTCCTCCTTTTGATTTGTACAGACGGTTTGTGTATGGCAGCTGCGGGGTTTTCCACCCGCAGATGTGCCCGTTGGGGTGTCAGGCGTACAGCCTTTCCTTGATGCGCTGCGTGATGCCCATCAGGATGTCGGCACATTCCATGACCTTCCGGTCGGTCATGACCTGCACCGCGCCGGAGGAGCTGATGCCGGCGACAAGAGCGCCTCTCGCGTTATAGACCGGCACGCCGACGCAGCGGACGTTCAGCTCGTGCTCGCTGTTGTCGATGGCGAAGCCGCGCTCGCGGGTACGCTGCAGCTCCTGCAGGATCTTGTCCTTATCGGTGATCGTCTGCGGGGTGTGCGCGGGAATGATCTCGGGCAGACGGGAGAGCCATTCCTCCGGAGGGAGATTGGCGAGGATCGCCTTGCCGATGCCCGTGGTACACAGCGGGGCGTGCTCGCCGCAGATCTCGCGGTACGGCAGCTCCTTCATCCGCGCGATCGGATGGGCGACATACAGATACAGAACGTCCGTTTCGTACGGGATGCCGAAGTAGACGACCTGCCCGGTGCGCTCGGCGGCCTCAAGCAGGAGATCGTACACCGCGTGCGGGTAGCCGAGATGCTGGTTGATGATGAACGCGTGCTCGAGCAGCTTGTAGCCGAGCGTGTATTTCCGGTTGGGAAGCTGCTGCAGATAGCCCATCTGGCAGTATGTCGATATGATATTGTGCGCGTTGGACTTGCCGATCCCGAGCTTTTTGGAGATCTCAGTGACGCCGAGCTCCGGCTCGCTGACCGTGAAGCATTCCAGAACGCGGAGCGCTTTGGCAAGGGAACTGACGATCGGTTCGCTCATGATTTTCCTTCTGTCGGTTGAATTTTGTATTGTTCTCTGATAGAGAACAGGATTTCTGATTACGATACAATTATAGCGTCAGGCGAAAAAACATGCAATAAGTAAGTTGATTTTCTACAAAAATAACATGGGAAAATACGCGTTCCTGTGTACAATATCCAAAAAATCCGCAAGCCTGTTCTGTATGGCGCAATGATCGCCGCCGGTGCTTTCTGCGCGCGGTTGCGCGGGATATTTTTATGAACTATAATGCAGAAAACGAAAGGGGTGTTTCCATGATATACGATACGTTGGAGCACGCGGGGCAGTACCGCGGATTGAGCGGAAATCTCGCAAAGGCGCTCGATTATCTCACCGGCACGGAGCTGGAAACGGTGGAGGCCGGACGTGTGGAGATCGACGGCGAGCGGGTGTTCGCGCTCTTCCAGAGCTATGAAACAAAGCCGGAAAACGACCGGCCCGAGGCGCACCGGAAGTATATCGACATCCAGTACCTCATCGAGGGCGAGGAGCTGATCGGCGTTGCGCCGCTCGCCTCGATGGAGCGGGTGGCCGAGGCTGCGCCGGAGCGCGACATATGGTTCTATGAGGGCGAAACGGCAAAGCTGCCGCTCGGC
>ULPY01075837.1_pt1 | contig 11452 bp, 10 predicted proteins | sample 1953951 | NCBI WGS metagenome assembly ULPY01 (sample SAMEA4835641, study PRJEB28245) | human gut metagenome | biome: gut microbiome; material: fecal sample | place: Denmark | collected 2008
TGGACCGCCGAATCGACCAGCTCCGCCGGAGAGGGCGGCAATGGGGGAAAGCCTTGCCGTTCATTCTTCCGGGCTTCGTGCTGATGGCACTTTTTATTCTCTATCCGCTGCTGCGCAACGTATGGATCAGCTTTACCGAGTTCAATGTCATCAAAAACGAAGTCGTGCGCTTTGTCGGTGTGCAGAACTATGTGGATGCAATGAAAGACCGGCACTATCTTACGGCGTTCCGCAATACGCTTCTTTATACGCTCGTCACGGTGCCGGGGCAGATGTTCCTCGGTCTCGTTCTCGCAAGTCTCATCAATTCCGTGCGCCGCGGACAGACGGCGTTTAAGGTCATATGCTATTTGCCGGTGATCACGTCGTGGGTCGTCGTGTCGCTCGTATTCAAGTATCTCTTCATGTCCGGCAGCGGCGGACTTGTAAACTACTTCCTGATGAAGCTGCACATCATCTCAAAGCCCGTGGCGTGGCTGCAGGGAGAGTGGACGGCCAATCTCGTGCTCTGGCTTTTCGGCATCTGGAAGGGTGTGGGCTGGGTCATGGTCATCTATCTCGCGGCGCTGCAGGGCGTGCCGACGTCCGTTTACGAGGCCGCAGAGATTGACGGCGCCGGGCGCGTCCGCCGCTTTTTCTCCATGACGCTGCCCATGGTGCGCAACACTACGAACTATCTTCTGACCGTACTTACGATCGGCGCGTTCGGCGCTTACATCCACGTTATGATGATCACCGAGGGCGCGCCTCTCGGCAGCACGAACGAACTGATGAACTATATGTACAACACCGCGTTTTCCACCTACAACATAGGCTCCGCGGCGGCGCAGTCGGTGCTCATGGGCGTGATCGTGCTGGTGCTGACGATGATCCAGCGCCGCGTGTCCAAAGACCAGATCAACTGAAAGGAGCCCCGGAATGAAAAAACTCGCCAAGCTCCCGACGTACATCGGACTCATTGTTTTCGCCGTGGCCGCGCTGATCCCATTTCAGTACATGCTTGCGACGGCCATGACGCCGCAGAGCTATTCCATGCCGTATCCGCCGATCCTGTTTCCCCAATCGGCCTACTTCGGCAACTTCGTTGAGGCGTGGAACGCCAACCATTTCAGCCGGTATTTTCTCAACAGCCTGCTTGTCGCCGCCGCCGCGACGGTGATCATCATGCTCGTATCCTCCGCCGGGGCATATGCGTTCGCGCGCATTTCCTTCCCCGGGCGGGAGTTCGTTTTCTATCTTTATCTTTTTACGATGATGGTGCCGACAGTCACGAACCTGATCCCGCAGTTCCTTTTGATGAAGGAACTGAAGCTGGTGGACAGCTATCTCGGCCTCCTTTTAATCTACATCGGGATCGGTGTGCCAAGCAATACGTTCTTTCTCCGCAATTTCTTTCTCAGCCTCCCACGGGAGATGGAGGAGGCCGTCATTGTGGACGGCGGAAATCATTGGCAGATCTACTGGAGGATCGTCCTGCCGCTTTCCAAGCCCGCGCTCGGAACGTTCGCCATTCTCGCGTATTCCAACGTGTGGGACGAGTTTCTCATCGCGCTCACAATGATCAAAACGCCCGACAAGCGCACGCTTCCCATCGCACTTAAGCTCTTTCAGGGGCAGAATCTGAATAACTGGGGGCTGATCTTCGCGGCGTCGCTCATTGCGGTGCTGCCGATCCTGCTCATTTACATCGTATTGCAGAAAAAGCTCATCCATGGCGGGGCCATGGACGGCATGGTAAAAGGATAAAGCTATGCGGCTCTTACACTATTCCATGGAGCATCGCGCGGACTACCCGTGGCAGTTCGTTACCGGGAGCACCTGCACGCTCCGCCTTCGCTGCAACGAGCCGGTACGGTCGATAAACGTTGTGTTCGGCGACCCGTTCTGGTTTTTGCATGGGGACAGACGGCGGCCCAACCTCCACACGCTGCCGGTCGAGGACAAAAAGACATTTTTGGGCGACACGTTCTATTCGGTCACGCTTGAAATGGAGACGCGAAAGCTCCGGTATCATTTCGAGATCGTTCTGGAAAACGGGGAAACGGTGTTTCTCTCCGAAACGGGGGTCACGGAGCCGCTTTCAGAAGAGTTCCTTCGAGCGTTTCAGGTGCCGTATGTGTACCCGGCGGAGCACTACGCCGCGCCCGCCTGGGCGCGCAATACCGTGTGGTATCAGATATTTCCCGACCGGTTCAGCCGGGACAATGAAAGCACGGAGGAGTTCGTCCCGACGCGAAAAAACCGCTTCGGCGGGACGCTCCGGGGGATCGAAAAGCATATCCCGTATCTCAAATCGCTCGGCGTGCAGGGCGTTTATTTGAATCCGATCTTTCAAAGCCCGTCCAATCACCGGTACGATACCGCAAACTATGCGCGCATCGACCCCGAGCTCGGTACGGAAGAGAATTTTGCCTCGCTCGTGGGCGCACTGCACGAAAACGGTATGCGCGTCATGCTCGACGGCGTTTACAATCACGCTTCCTGGCAGCATCCGTTCTGGCAGGACGTTTTGAAAAACGGAGAGAAATCCGCATACTTTGACTGGTTCTGCGGTGTCAGCATGGAGGTGCTGCGCGGCAAAACATCAAAGGAGCTGACGGCGGACGTTATGCGCGGGGAAAAGCCCTTTGAGAGCTTTGCCTTCGCCGCGGATATGCCGAAGTGGAACACCGAAAACCCCGCGGTGCAGGATTATCTCATCGGAACCGCCGCGGAATGGACACGGAAATACGGTGTTGACGCTTGGCGGCTGGATGTGCCGGACGAGGTCAGCTTCCGTTTTCTGGAGCATTTCAAAAAGCGTATCCGCGAGACAAATCCGGAGGCATACATTATCGGTGAAATATGGCAGAAGAGTACGGCGTGGCTCCGCGCCGGGGTGTTTGACGGTGCGATGGACTATCCGCTGTATTTTGCGATCCGCGATTTTGCCATGAAGCGCACTGACGGCGTGGAGACCTTCGCCGAAAGAATAAAGGATGTCTTTCTCTCCGCCCCGGACTGTGTCCGACCGAGGCAGCTTGCGTTCTGCGGCAACCACGATATTCCGCGGCCGCTCACCGTCTGCGGCGGGGATACGGACCGGCTTGCGGCCGCGCTCTTTTTGCAGATGCTCCTCGGCGGCGCGGTGAGCATATATTATGGCGATGAGCTCGGTATGTCCGGCGGCGAGGATCCGGCAAACCGCGGCGCGATGGCGTGGGGAGAGCAGAGCGATGGGATAAAACCTCTGTATATTTCCATGATACGCTTCAAAGAGGAGCATCGGGGAGAAATGAACGTCACGGAAATGCGCGTGCAGGACGGAGTTCTCCGTCTCACGTTCTCCGGTGGGGATTATATGGCGTTTATAGCAGAGCCCGGCGGGGAAAAATGCTTTGCCGTCCCGGACGGCATGCACCTTCGCTTCGGCGATGCACAGCTTTCACGAGGATATGCGCTCTTTGAAAGGAAATGAGGGAGGTTCTATGCAGTGGTGGAAGGAGCGGGTATTTTACCAGATCTACCCGCGCAGTTTTCAGGACTCCAACGGCGATGGCATTGGCGATATCCCCGGCATCCTTTCACGTCTCGACTATCTGAAGGAGCTGGGGATCGGCGCGGTGTGGCTTTGCCCCGTGTACGATTCTCCGAACGCCGATATGGGCTACGATATCCGCGATTACGGGAAGATCATGGCGGAATTCGGCACGATGGAGGACTTTGACCAGCTGCTCGAAGAGATGCACCGGCGCGACATTAAGCTCATCATGGATCTCGTGGTAAACCATACCTCCGATGAGCACACGTGGTTCATCGAATCCCGAAAGGGAAAGGAAAGCCCATACCGGGATTATTATCTCTGGCGCGACGGAAAAAATGGACGGGAGCCCAATAACTGGGCGAGCTTCTTTACACCGTCTGCGTGGAGCTTCGATGCGGAGAGCGGGCAGTGGTATCTGCATCTGTTCTCCGAAAAGCAGCCCGATCTCAACTGGGAAAATCCGGAGCTGCGACGCGAAATTTACGGCATGATTAACCGTTGGCTCGATAAGGGCGTCGACGGGTTCCGTATGGACGTGATCACCTGCCTTGCAAAAGACCCAATGCTTCCGGACGGCACGGGCAGACCCTATGCCTTCAGCCCGGAATACTTCGCCATGCAGCCGCGGCTCCACGAGCATCTCCGCGAGATGAGAAAGGCCTGCTTTGCAGACCGCGATTGCATGTGCGTCGGCGAGGCGACGTTCGCAGCGGCGGAAAACGCCGCCTCCCTCGTCGGCGACGGGCAGGAGCTCGATATGATCTTCCAGTTTGACCTGATGGACGTGGACGGCGGTGAAAGCAAATGGGATCTCCGGGCGTTCGACCTTATAAAATTCAAGGAGATCGTTGCCCGATGGCAGAAGACGCTCGACTGGAACACGCTCTTCTGGGGCAACCATGACCAGCCGCGCGCCGTTTCGCGCTTCGGCTGTACGGAGAATGAAGAACTGCGCGTCCGGAGCAGCAAGTGCCTTGCCGCGGCTATGTATCTGCTCCGCGGTACGCCGTTTATCTATCAGGGCGAGGAGCTGGGGATGACGAACTTCCCGTTCGAAAAAGAGGAGCAGCTGCGCGACGTGGAAAGTCTCAACCTGCTGCACCAGAGCACGGATAAGGCGTGGGCATGGCACGGTATTCAGACGAAGGGACGGGACAACGCCCGCACACCGATGCAGTGGAGCGCAGGGAAAAACGCCGGGTTCAGCTCTGCCGAGCCGTGGATCGCCGTCAATCCCAATTACCCGGAGATCAACGCCGAAGCAGAGAGCCGGGACGAAAACTCCGTGCTCCATTTCTACAGAGGACTTATCCGCCTGCGGAATTCCGCCCCGGCGCTCCGCGGCGGCAGCTTCACCATGCTTTATCCGGAACATAAGCAGCTGTTCGCCTACAAGCGCAGCGGGGAGGGGGAAACGTATACGGTCGTCTGCAATCTAAGCCGCGCGAAATGCGCCGCACCCGAACTTTGCGGGGAGATCGTTCTCCAAAACTGTGAATTTACCGATACGCTGCCGCCTTACGGCGCGGCAGTGATCCGGACGGTGAGCTGACCGGCGCCGTCCCCGCTCTCGTTTGTTTCCTCCGCAGAGCGGTTTTTCCGGCAGAAAGGCCCTGCATCCGCGGATGCAGGGCCTTTTCTTTTTGATTTTTGTAGGGGGTTTACGCTATGATGCCAGCGGCCTGACCGGTGAGGTATACGACGGCGTATTTTGTGATCCGGTCGCCGATCACGACGCGGTACGTCATAATGATGACCGGCACGAGGAACGTCAGCACGCCGAGAAATTTCCACTTCACTTCGGATGCCTCTCCGCGTACGCGCTGACGGCGTTTTTACTGTATTATTTTTCCAGATAATCCAGGCACGCTTCCACATCCGTGAAGCGCGCATAGTGCTCATTCAGCTCCTTGCCCGCAAAGCCCTTTTCCACCGCGCCGCGCAGCAGCTCGACCGCGGGTTCCCAATAGCTTTCCGCATCGAGAAACGCGCTCTTTTTCTGCATCCGCCCAAGGGATGAGAGCGTGATGACCTCGAAGATCTCCTCCATCGTGCCGATGCCGCCGGGCAGGGCAATGAAAGCGTCCGAGCGCTCTTCCATGATCGTTTTGCGCTCCGCCATCGTTTCCATGCGGATAAGCTCCGTGCAGTGCTCAAAGAGGATGCCGGGAGTGTTGAAAAAATACGGCACGACGCCGATGATCTTCCCGCCCATTTCGTAGGCCCCGCGCGCCGCGGCACCCATCATGCCGTGGCCGCCTGCGCCGAACACGAGCGTATGCCCGCGCGCCGCGAGCTCGCGGCCGAGCGCCGTGCCGAGAGCCATAAAGTCCTCGCCGATCTCATCGCGCGCCGCGCCGAATACACAGATATTCAATATCCCATCTCCTCCAGTTTTTTTCGGTAATACCGGAACGCCGTGGGCATGGCGAGCGCTTCGCGCTCGGCTCGCGTCACCCAGACATAGCCCGGAAGCTTCTCCTTGCAGCGGACGATGTATCCGCGCATATGCCATTCTACATGGCTGAAAATGTGCACCGCCTCGCCGCAGGGCTCGCCGGTTTCCGGCGCGTCCGGCAAAAGGTCGTTCGGCAGCTCCCACATCGAGGCGAGAAGCCCCGTATCCGCACGCCGCTGCACGGCGCACATATCGCCGCAGAGCAAAAGCAGCACCCGCCGGTTTTCAATCCGGCGCGGTTTTTTCTCCGGCAGCACGGGGTAGAGCGCTTCCTCGCCGCAGCGGTGCGCCGCGCAGTACGCTGCGACCGGGCAGCGCGCGCAGCTTGGCGTGCCGACGGTGCAGACCGTCTCGCCCAGTTCCATGAGCGCGCTCGTAAAAGCGCCGCATTCGCCCGTTGGATAGATATCCCGGAGCGCTTCGCGGAAGCGCTTTTTCACCTTGTCGCTGCCGATGCTCTCGCCGAAGCACTCCATGCGCGCGAGCACGCGCAGCACGTTTCCGTCCACCGCCGGCTCCGGCAGTCCGTAGGCGATCGAGGCGATCGCCCCGGCAGTATAGTCCCCGATGCCGGGCAGCGCGCGCAGCGCCGCGGCGTCCGGGGGAAATACGCCGCCGTAAGTCTCGCACACGGTTTTGGCGCATTTGTGGAGATTCCGCGCGCGGGAGTAGTACCCCAGCCCTTCCCAGAGCTTGAGCACATCGTCAAGCTCCGCCGCGGCGAGCGCTTCCGCGGTCGGGAACGCGCGCGTGAAGCGGTTGAAGTATTCGCGCGCGGCCTCGATGCGCGTCTGCTGCAGCATGATCTCCGAGACCCACACGCGGTACGGCGTCGGCTCCTCCCGCCAGGGGAGAGGACGCGCCTCTTTTTTGTACCAGTCCACCAGCGGACGGGAAAAGTTTTCCATAGGCCGATCCTTTCGTTTCTCCGGATATTATACGCGATGGACCGAGCCTTGACAACCTTGATTTACGCTCGCCGAGCGGCTATAATACAGATACATCCTATGCAAAGGAGATACAAACTATGGACTACCGGCGTTTTGGAAATACGATCGTTGCGCGCTTCGACCGCGGCGAGGAGATCACGGCGCAGCTTCGCGCGCTGTGCGAAAAGGAAAATATCCGTCTGGCGAGCGTTGAGGCGCTCGGCGCGACGGACGAGTTCACCGTCGGCGTGTACAACGTGGACGAGCATCAGTACCACGCGCTCACGTTCACCGGCGCGCACGAGATCGTGTCGCTGACCGGCACGGTGAACACGATGAATGGCGAATACTACAGCCATCTGCACATGAGCGCCGCGAACGAGTCCGGCGCGGTCGTCGGCGGGCATCTCAACGCCGCGCGCGTGAGCGCGACGTGCGAGATGGTCATCCGCGTGATCGGCGGCGCGGTGGACCGCTTCAAGGACGATGTGACCGGGCTGAATCTCTTTAAGTTCTGATCCCATGACCGAAAAACTGTTTTACGCCGACGCGCATATGCGAAAATTCACCGCGCGCGTCCTCTCGTGCGAAGAGCGCGGCGGCCGCTTTGCCGTAACGCTCGACCGCACCGCCTTCTTCCCTGAGGGCGGCGGACAGGGCGGCGATACCGGCGCGCTCGGCGGCGTGCGCGTGACGGATACGCGCGAGGAAAAGGGCGAGATCGTCCATTTCTGCGACGCTCCGCTCGTCCCCGGCGCGGAAGTGACGGGCGAGCTTGACGGGGAAACGCGCTTTGCGCGCATGCAGATCCACTCGGCCGAGCATCTGGTGTCCGGCCATGCGCACACGCTCTGGGGCTGCGAGAACATCGGCTTCCACATGGACGAGCACGGCGCGACGATCGACTTTGACCGCGAGATTGACGCGGAGCAGCTTTTGCGGCTCGAGCGTCTTGCAAACGAGGATGTGTGGAAAAACCTTCCGATAAACATTCTCTGGCCAACGGAGGAAGAGCTTGCGGCGATGCCGTTCCGGCAGAAAAAGGCGCTCGCGATGCCGGTGCGCATCGTGGAGGTGCCGGGCGTGGATCTTTGCGCGTGCTGCGCGCCGCATGTGAGCTTCACCGGCGAGATCGGCCTCATCCGCTTGAAGGACCGGATGCGTCACCGCGGCGGCGTGCGCTTTACGATGCTCGCCGGGCGCGCGGCCTATGAGGACGCCGCGCTCTGCGCCGCCGAGACCGAAGCGCTCTCCCGTCTCTTTTCCGCGCCGCAGAACGCCCTCTGCGCCGCCGCCGAGCGCGTGCTCGGCGAGCTGGAAGCGGAGAAGCAGGAACGTGCCGCCGCGGAGCGGCGGTATGTCGAGGCGCGGCTCGTTTCATTCCCGCCGTGCGAGGGAAATCTTATCTTTTTTGAAGTGAGCCTTTCGCCCGCAGCGCTGCGCGCCCTTGCCGAGGGCGGAAAGACGCGCTGCACGGGCGTCTGCGCCGCGCTCTGCGCCGAGGACGGGGGATACCGATACGTGATGGCGTCGGAAACGGCCGACCTTCGCGCCGCGGCGCGGAGCATCAACGCCGCGCTCTCCGGCCGGGGCGGCGGTGCACCGGGCATGATCCAGGGGAGCCTTTTTGCTTCCCGTGAACAAATCGAGGAATACTTTCATGGCAAAATCGGATAAGGCAAACGAAAAAACGAACGTGATGCGCCAGCTCGATCAGGCGGGCATTGCGTATACGCCGCGTTATTACGACGCCTCGCTCGCCTCCGGCACGGAGGTGGCCACCGCGCTCGGCCAAAGCGCGGAGTGCGTTTTCAAAACGCTTGTGGCGGAGGCAAATACCGGCGAACACTTCGTGTTCGTCATCCCCGCGCCGGAAACGCTTTCGCTCAAAAAGGCGGCGAAGGCGGCGGGCGTGAAGAGCATCGCCATGCTGCCGCAGAAAAAGCTGCTGCCGCTCACCGGCTATGTCCACGGCGGCTGCTCCCCGGTGGGGATGAAAAAACCGTTTCCCACGTGGATCGACGAAACGGCGCTTTTGACGGACGCCTTTTTCTGCAGCGCCGGACGGCTCGGCGCGCAGATCGGGATCGATCCCGAAGCTCTGGCAGGCTATATCGGCGCGCAGTTCGCCGATCTCACCGAAGAATAAACAACAGAGAATAACAACATAAGGAGGCTCTTTTATGCATCCCGAAATGGAACGCATCCAGAACTGTCTCGCCGCGGTGCGGCGCCACACCGACTTTGTCCCGGAGGTCGCCGTTGTGCTCGGCTCCGGTCTCGGCGGCTTTGCCGACATGGTAAAGCAGACCGCCGTTGTGCCGTACAGCGAGATCCCCGGCTTCCCGGTCTCCACCGCGCCCGGCCACGCCGGACGGTTCGTGTTCGGCTATGTGGAGGAAACGCCCGTCGTCGTCATGCAGGGGCGCGTGCACCTCTACGAAGGCTACACGCCGCACGACGTTGTGCTGCCCGTGCGCCTTATGAAGGCCATGGGCGCGAAGATCCTCTTCGTCACGAACGCCTCGGGCGGCATCCGCGGCGATCTCACCGCCGGAACGCTTATGAGTATCAGCGATCACATCAGCGCGCTCATCCCCAACCCGCTCATCGGCGCGAACATCGACGAGCTCGGCGTCCGCTTCCCGGATATGTCGAACGCCTACGATAAGGGCCTGCGCGCCATTCTGCGCGAAACGGCGAAGAAGGATGGCATCGATCTCAAGGAGGGCGTGTATATCCAGTTCACCGGCCCGAGCTATGAGTCGCCCGCCGATATCCGCGCCTCCCGCGCGATGGGCGCGGACGCCGTGGGCATGTCCACGGTCGTGGAGGTCATCGCGGCCAACCACGCCGGTATGCGCGTGTGCGGCGTTTCGTGCGTGGCAAATCTCGCCGCCGGTCTCTCCGACCGCCCGCTTGACGGCGACGAGGTCATTGAAGCGGCCAACGCCGCCGCGCCGAAGTTCAAAAAGCTCATGTGGGATTCCATCGCCGCCATGCATGCGGAGGAGAAAGCATGATCCGCTTTTATAACGGCAAGCTCCTTTCACTCAGCGACGGATTTGAGATCTCCGACTGGGAGGTCTGGGTCGAGGAAACGATGGTCCTCTATGTCGGGCCGGCCATCGGCGCGCACCCGCCGTTTGAGCGCGAGATCGACCTCAAGGGAAACCTCCTGATGCCCGGCTTTAAGAACGCCCACGCGCACAGCGCGATGACGTTCCTGCGCTCCTACGCCGACGATCTGCCGCTGCAGAGCTGGCTTTTCGACAAGGTGTTCCCGCTGGAGGCCAAGCTCACGCCGGACGATATTTACGCTCTCACGAAGCTCGCGATTCTCGAATATCTCAAGGGCGGCATCACGAGCGCGTTCGACATGTACTATAAGCGCGACGCTTTCGCGCAGGCGTCCATTGACTGCGGCTTCCGCATGGTGCTCTGCGGCGCGCTCGCCGCGGGGGACGACTGGACGGTCGGCGAGATGGACACGATCAAGTTCAACAATCTCCACCCGCTCATCTCCTACATCCCCGGCATCCACGCCGAGTATACGGCCAATCTCGATCTGCTCATGTTTATGAAAATGCTCCTGGACGAGTACAAAATGCCGTTTTTCACCCACAATTCGGAGACGAAGCGTGAGGTGGAGGAATGCATCGCGCGCCACGGCCTCACGCCGACGCAGCTTTTCGAGGAGAACGGCCTCTTTGAGCACGGCGGCGGCGGGTTCCACTGCGTGTGGCTCGATGAGACCGACATGGACATTTTTGCCCGCCGCGGGCTGTACGCCGTGACGTGCCCGGCCTCGAACGCGAAGCTCGCGAGCGGGATCGCGCCGGTGAGCGAATTTCTCCGCCGGAAGATCCCTCTTGCCATCGGCACGGACGGTCCGGCGAGCAACAACGCGCTCAACATGTTCCGCGAAATGTACCTCGCCGCGGTGCTGCAGAAGCTCCGGGAGGAGGACGCCGCCTCGTGCGACGCGCGCGAAATTCTCCGCGCCGCGTGCTCCACGGGCGCGCGCGCCATGCGCATCGACGCCGACTGCATCGCCCCCGGCAAGCTTGCCGATCTCGTCGTGATCGACCTGCACCAGGCAAACATGCAGCCCGAGCACAACACCGTGAAAAACCTTGTTTACAGCGGCTCGAACTCAAACGTGCTCCTCACGATGGTAAACGGCAAGATCCTCTATGAGAACGGCGTTTACCACGTCGGCGAATCGCCGGAGGACATCGTCGCCCATGCCCGCGCCGCCACGGAGCGGATCATAAACAGCTGAAAACCGCATATGCAAAACCGCCGAAGGATTTTTCCTTCGGCGGTTTTCATATGGGCGGCGGTCATACGACGCGGTTGGGCGCGTTCTTGCCGGCGAGAATGAGTGAGAGCTGGCGGAGCATGATCTCCACGGAATTGGCAAAGGCGTCTACGGTCGTGCCGGCAATGTGCGGCGTGAGCGTGACGTTGTCGAGCGTGAGTAGGGGAGAGTCCGGCGAGAGCGGCTCTTCGTCGAACACGTCGATCGCCGCGCCGCCG
>ULPY01040461.1_pt1 | contig 11375 bp, 9 predicted proteins | sample 1953951 | NCBI WGS metagenome assembly ULPY01 (sample SAMEA4835641, study PRJEB28245) | human gut metagenome | biome: gut microbiome; material: fecal sample | place: Denmark | collected 2008
GGTTATTTACCTTGTCTGCTTTAGGGGGATCATATCACAACGGGGCGTTTTTTTGTTGGCGGCTCAGTAGGTTTCGATGGTTCCATGGGGCTTCTCCCGGATACCCTGTATGCAGGAAACACGGATCCCCCTACGCCGCTTTTAGACGCCTGCCTTCCCCGCTAAGCCCCATTTTCCGACATAAAAACCCCGCAGCACGCTGCTGCGGGGTTTTCAAACAGAGCCGTATTACCAAAGTCTGACAGCCGGTTTCTTATCCGGTTCACCGAAGCGGTGAATGGTATCTACAAAACGGACCGTACCGGTCTTGTAGCGGAGGACCAGCGTGCTGGTTCTGGCACCGCCGCCAAAGTAGCGGACGCCTTTCAGCATCGCGCAGTCGGTGATCGCCGTTTCCGAGAAGATGCAGTCATCGCCTTTGACAAGGTCATCTAAGGTCAGGACCTTGTTCGGATCGGTGATGCCCATAGCATGCAGACGGCGGACTTCTTCTTCCGTGTGCGGGAGCAGCTTCGCCTGCATATCACCGCCGAGACATTTCAGACCGACAGCGGCAAGGACGCCTTCCGGCGCACCGCCGGAGCCGAGGACCATATGAATACCGCTGCCCTGAATGCCGCAGTCGATGGACGGTACGACATCCCCATCGGTGATGAGACGGATGCGTGCACCGGCTTCTCTGGCTTCGCGGATGATGCCTTCATGTCTTTCACGATCAAGGACAACAATGGTGAGATCAGAGATCTCACGATCCATCGCTTTCGCCACGCGGGTCAGGTTTTCAGTGACAGATGCATTGATATCGATGCATCCCTTCGCTCTCGGGCCGACGCAGATCTTCTGCATATACATATCCGGTGCGTGGAGCAGGCAACCCTTCGGTGCAATAGCAAGGACCGCGATCGCGCCATCTTTGCCCTTCGCTACCAGGTTCGTCCCTTCGACCGGATCGACAGCGATGTCGACCTCTTCTCCGCCCTGACCGACTTTTTCGCCGATATACAGCATCGGTGCTTCATCGATCTCGCCTTCGCCGATGACGACAGTGCCGGAGACTGGCGTCTTGGCAAACTGCTGGTGCATACCGTCTACCGCAGCCTGATCCGCGCCTTCCTTATCGCCTGTCCCCATCAAACGACCAGCCAGAAGTGCAGCCTGTTCTGTGATTCTTACAAATTCCATTGAAAGTTGTCTGTTCATTGTATGCCTCCACAATAGTATACTTTCTCTTTCACAGTTATCGTTATTGTATCATACTTATAGGAATAATGTAGTATACACTTTTCGTTTTTAGAAAATTCTAATAATATAAGTTCATTAGATGCGGGATGTAGGATTTGCCCCTTTGGAAGTCTTTCCATAGATACGAAAAGCCAAGGGGAGCGATGCGCGCGTCCGCATACGCAAACAGGCAACGCCCGAAGGCGGCAAGTCACCATACAGCCGATCCCCGGCCACTAGTCTCTAGTATATTCTATCGCAAACTGATGCATGAGGCGGATGAGGCAGTCATTCGTCAGAAGGTATGCGAGGTCCTCTTCCGTCTCGATCGTATAGTCCCACCGTTTTAGGAATCGGGAGAAAGCCTTCTGGATCCTCCGTTCCGATGGACCCGTTTCCGGCAGGACCAGCGGATAGGAGAGCCCCATGTCCAGCAGTACTTTCAGCATGACAGGGCGGAAATGGTACTCCAAAAAGCAGCTTTCTATCCAGAACTCATGCAGCGTCCTTTGAAAACGCGCGGTGAGCGGCATGAATCTCAGGTACAAGGAAAGCCCATCACTGACCCCTCCCCAGAAATCAGCAAAGGCGACATCATAGGCCCCATCCTTCTGCTCACGAATGAAATCCATCGCATCCGCTTCGATGATATGGATCTTTTCCTTATGCGGAAACTGCGGCAGAAGGTGTGTCTTGAAGAGGGAGATCACGTGGGGATTCATTTCCACCACCGTGACAGACTCCACCTCTTTCTTTTCTGCCGCCATGAATGCATAGTAGCCCAGGCCAAGGCCATAGGTGATGACCTTTCCGTGGGCGCGCGCCAGCGGCTCTTCCATCGACTCGATCTCACTCATGACGACACTCATCCACACCTGGCCGTTTTCTCTGATGACAGGAAAAGCGACGCGCTCATCAAAGAAACCGATATCCGCATAGCCAAAAGGCCGCTTGGCCGAATAGCCCTGATGATAGGTCTGGAAGAATTCCCCGCCAAGATAGTCGGTCGTCCCCAGCTCGATCGCCCCCGACTTCGCTTCCGGTGCATGCACATGGATATAGTAGGGATTCTTCGTCACCAAAGAGGCGTCATAGAAATGGGTGTGCTCTTCGATCTCCTTCATCAGCGCCTTCCACAGGCCTTCCAGATCATACAGATCACAAAGCGCAGAGTATGGGATGAGGCCTTCCGGATCCTCCCAGATGTTCTCGATAGCGTCATCCACCGTATCTGTGAATCCGATATCGGCCGCCGCACGGATCCGCTCTTTATCCGAGAGCCCGCGGTCGAGATCATTCACGCAGAGGTGATCTGCCACCTCTCCGAGCATGATATCCCCCGCCGTCACAGACAGCAGATAGGATTTTAACAGTTTGCGAAGCGGTCTGGTGAACGCTTTCGGATTGGCAAAATGCATACATATTCTCCTTCATCAATTACACGAGGCCGACGGAGGGCAACACGCGCTGCAGTGTCATTTCCTCCGGAGCACGATCTCCGGCGCATAGCTGTGAAGCTCTTTTCTCAGCGTCTTATCAAGGATCTTGACTTTATTCATAAAGCTTCGCATGACGAACGCATTCTCGGTAAGACCGCTCTGGGTCGTCACCCTCTCACACTCATAAATGGCTGCCGTACACTGGATACGCTCAAGCATGAGACTCGCCGTCCCCTTCTCGTTCAACACCAGAAAAGACCAGTCTTTCCCTGCTTGCATCCGAGGAAGATCCTCGCCGGTGTATACAAAGTGATAGAAAAATGGTTTTCCTTCCTCCTGCACGATCTTCCAATGGAGTCTTCGTGCGATCTCATAGATCTCCTCCATCCTGGCAGGACGGAAATCAGCCGATATCTCAGCCATACAGCCTCCTTTTTATACATAGCCGGTTTACCCGGGAAGCCCTTTCTTAGCTGGCCCCGCTCGCGATCGTCATGCCCATGACTTTTTTCGCTCCCGCTCGCATGAGCTCATGAGCGGCCGCCTCCATCGTAGCCCCCGTCGTATAAATATCATCCACGAGAAGGATGGTTTTCCCTTTCACATCCATAGACCGCGCGATGTGAAAAACGCCTTTGATATTCTGAAAACGCTCCTTGCGGGATAAGAGGGACTGCGTGTGCGCACTGCGGATGCGGACGAGTGCATCCGGCCTGTAATCATAGCCTGCTTCCTTCATCCACGTGGCAAACATCAGATCCACCTGGTTATACCCGCGCCATTTCTTCTTCTGAAAAGACAGCGGGATAGGGGTCACCAATCCGCACTCCCCCATCCTGTCCCACCAGGGAAAGCGGGAAAGGAGCGGCGCAAAGACGCGCTTCCTGCTGCGCCGCCCGCCATACTTGATCTGTATGATGCAGTCCCGGATCGCACCTGCATAGTCGCAGCAGGTATAGCAGCCCGAGAGGTGGTCGGTGAAAGAGGAATTGAGGAGCCTCGGATTCCAGATCTTTCGGAGGCACGCCTCGCACCACTGCACGTTCGGATCGACCACGCGTCCGCAGCCCGGGCAGCAGGTGGGGTAGAGTGTCTCCAGGATATCAGTGATAAGACGCATGGCAGAGTCCTTTCTGGGTTAGCCCGCAGGGCGTGCGCTCCCTGATTGTGAATGAAAGCTCGACACTCTAGTTAGGAGTTAGGAGTGCTGGTGCGGCGCATAATAATTGAAAGCGCCGCAGAGCTTTCAATATATGGTATTCACGAAAGATGAGAAACCTGCGAACCATTTGAACCCTCAGAACCTGTTTAAGGAAACACTGATTAAATCGTTGTTCGATTTGACTCTTGCATTTTCATGCAAAACGAGGAATAATCCGACGCGAATAGCGAGCTATTTAAGGAGGGTTATGACGAAGCGTTGCATGAAAATGCATGTCAAATCTGACTCTGCGATTTAATCAGCGTTTCCTTAACCTATTAGGTTTCGAAAAAGGAGATAAGTATAGTCTGCTTTCAAACTTGTGGTGGCGGCTTCGCCTCAAATATATATGGGACGATGCCCGAAGGTCGGCAGATAGCAGGTTTCCCTTTTGCGGTTTCCTGACATCGTCTGTTTGACCGCGAATGACAAAGATTTCTCGCTTACGCTCGAAATGACAATACGAGAGAGTCTGATGTCTCCTAGTCTCTTAGTCTCCGGTCACTTGAGGCACCAAATCCCTAGCCATTCATCCCTAATCCCTAGCTACTAGTCACCATCTACCAGCCCACTGATGACTATCCTTCCGTTTCTCCCGTCAGGAGCGGAAAGAAAAGGCTGTATCTTCGTCCGGTTTCTACGGTATCGACGGCTTTTGCCAATGCTTCTTCCGTCGTGATCAGATAAGTGGTCTTTTTCGCACGGGTGATTCCTGTATAGAGAAGATTTCGCTTCAGCATCATGCGCTGCGTCGGAAGGAGGACGAGGATGACGGTATCATACTCGCTGCCCTGACTCTTATGGACAGTCGTCGCATAGGCGAGCTGCAGGTCATTTCTTTCCTCTTTTTCGTAGACGACTTCCCGGTCATAGAAACTGACAGCGATGCGCTTTTCTGTCACAGACCAGACAATGCCGACATCACCATTATAGACACCCTTGTCATAGTCATTCCGCTTCTGCATGACCTTGTCGCCGACAAAGAAATGATTCCCCGGTGGGATCTGCTTCTGATGCACCAGCTCCTGAATGGCATGATTCAGATTGTCTACCCCGCACCGGTCACGATACATTGGAGAAAGCACCTGCAGTGCCATTTTCTCCTTGCTCTCCCCGTAGTGCAGCAAGCGGCAAAGGCTTATGACCGTATCGAAGGCTTCTTCTTCCGACCAGACGGGAAGGATCTTGAATTCCCCGCCTTCGTCCGGGACACACATATTCCCTTCCCGGATGAGCGCCGCATTCTCGATGATGCCGCTCCCTTCTTTCTGACGAAAAATATGCTTGAGCCTTGTGACAGGCACCTTTTCCCAGGCGATGATAGATTTCAAGGGCGTACCCGGTCCTACCGGCGGGAGCTGGTCGACATCTCCGACCAGAATGAGGCGTGCATCTTCTTTCAGCGCAGACAATAAATGGTAGAAAAGGGAAATATCCATCATGGACGCTTCATCGACGATGATGAGGTCTTCTTCCAAAGGATCGCTTTCATCCCGCGAAAAGACCGTCCTGCCATCCTCACGTTTTTCCGCCTCGAGCGCCTTATGAATGGTATCCGCATCCATGTGGCTCGCGAGTGCAAGGCGCTTCGCCGCACGGCCTGTCGGTGCCATAAGATGGACTTTCAGATCGTGCTGTTCGGCCGCCGTGATGATGGCCCGCACGAGTGTCGTTTTCCCTGTGCCCGGTCCGCCGGTGATGACGAGGACGCGGCTCTTCATCGCCTCTTCGACGGCTTCCTTCTGCTCATCTGCCAGTGTGATATGATTCTCTCTCTCAAATTTCTCGATGGCCAGTGCGGCCGTTCCGAGCGCCTTCTGGTGACAGAGCATGCTTTTCAGGATATCAGCTGACTGCGTTTCCGCTTCATAGAGAAAATTCAGGTACACATACACCGTCTTTTCATAGGTCAGAGACGGCAGAAGGCCTGCCTCGATCGCAGACTCGATGCCTTCCTTGATGATCTCGATGGAGAGATGGAGAAGCGGCACGGTATTTTTCGCCAGCGAATCGATCGGCACACAGCTGTGCCCCTGAGAAAGCGCCAGTCCCAGCATATACGTTACACCTGCCGTGATGCGCTCGCAGTCATTCGCCGCTACGCCCTGATCCATGGCGATGCGGTCGACCTCAAGAAAGGTCATTCCGGCTATGTCTTCCAGCATGCGATAGGGTTCGTGCTGAAAGACGGACTTGATATTCTCTCCGTAACGCTTCTGCATATCTGCCGCATATTTTTCGGGAATAGCCAGTGACTGGAGATACATGATGATCTCCTTCAGCCCGGAAATCATCTCGTAGGATTTTTTGATCTTCTCGAATCCCTTCGGCCCGATGCCCGGGACTTCCAGAAGCGCATCGATGTTGTTTTCAAAGACATCCATCGTCTTCTTGCCAAAATGTGCCACGATGCGGCGCGCCATGGTCTCACGGATGCCATCGATCATCCCTGATGCCAGGAAATGAATGATATCCTCCGTTTCCTCCGGCTTCACCATCTCCAAGCTCCGCGCGGAAAACTGCACTCCAAAACGGGGATGCTTCTGCCAGCACCCCCGCATGAGTATCTGTTCACCGACGTATGGGCCTCTCCCATGGTATGTGGCGCAGGTCAGCTTGCAGCTTTCCTTATCTTCGATCTGAAAAACGCAGAATCTGCCATCATCGCTTGCATAGATGCATCGTCTGACGGTACCTCTGAGTTCTTCGATCATTTTGTTTCCCCTTGTATCAGTTTCGACTGCAGCTTTTTGCTGATATCCATCAAGAGCTGGTACCAACGGATGAAATCGGGGCGGCTGCTCACATCTTCGATGAGAGAAGACAATGCCTCGATATTCTTCGCTTCCCTTTCTGCATCATAGATCGGCTTGTGCGCTTTCAGCTTATACAGGGCAATGCCTCTCGACAGCTCCAGCCGCTTCTCAAAAAGCGCTGCCAGCTCACTATCGATCCGACGCACCGAAGCGCGCAGCTCTTCCAGTTCTTTTTCGTCCATCTGAGCCCCTTACTGGTTCTTTTCATGAAGCTCTGCCAGGATCTCCATGACCTTGGCTTTGCATTCTTCATACGGCACTTCGATGGTCTCACCGCTTCGACGCAGACGGATCTCCACATTGCCGGACTGCTGCCATTTCTTGCCGATGGTCACACGGACCGGATAGCCGATGAGATCAGCATCCTTGAACTTGATGCCCGCCCTTTCATTGCGGTCATCAAGGACTACTTCATCCGCTTTTTCTTCCATCGCATCATAGAGTTTCTTTGCCGCATCCATGACTTCTTCCGATTTATTATTCGCCGGGACGATGACCACTTCATAAGGCGCGATCGCGACCGGCCAGATGATGCCGTCGTCATCGTGATTCTGCTCGATGGAGGCAGCCACCGTACGTGTGACGCCGATGCCGTAGCAACCCATCACCATCGGGTGCGACTTGCCATTGTTATCGAGGTAGGTCGCCCCCAGCGCTTCGCTGTACTTGGTCCCGAGCTTGAAGACCTGGCCAACTTCGATGCCCTTCGTGATGACGATCTTGCCGCCGCAGTGCGGGCAGACATCGCCTTCCTGGATCTGGCGGATGGTGTCCACCTTCACATCACCGAAATCGCGGGCCGGATTCACATGGATATAGTGTTTGTCCTTTTCATTGGCCCCGCAGCAGGCATCCTGCATTTCCATGACCGTCTTATCACAGATGATGTCGAAATTCTTCACTTTTTTAAGTCCGATCGGGCTGATATAGCCAGCCGTCAGACCGCAGCGCTCCAGATCTTCTTCCGATGCCATATCCACATTGATCGCACCATAAATATTCTGGAGCTTCACTTCATTGACTTCATGATCGCCGCGCACCATCGCAAGGACGACGGTATCATCGAGCTTGTAGACGACCGCCTTGACGGACTGCTTCACATCCGCATTGAGGAAGTTGCAAACCATCTCGATCGTGTGCTGCCCCGGTGTTTCTACGATCTCTTTTTCCTTATCATTTCGGATATCGCAGGGAATCGTCTTCGGATCAACCGCTTCGATATTCGCTGCAAAATCACAGTCTTCGCAATATACGATATCGGCTTCGCCGGAATCTGCCAGCACTTCGAATTCATGAGACGCATTGCCGCCGATCGCGCCGGAGTCTGCGATGACCGGACGGAATTTCAGTCCGCAGCGGGTGAAAATGCGCCAGTATGCATCATACATCAGTTTGTACTGCTTATCGAGACCTTCCTGATCCATATCGAAGGTGTAGCCATCCTTCATGATGAATTCGCGGCTTCTCATCAGACCGAAACGCGGACGCTTCTCATCGCGGTACTTATTCTGGATCTGATAGACAGAGACCGGCAGCTGCTTGTAGGACGAGGTATCCATAGAAACGAGCGTGGTCACCAGTTCTTCATGCGTCGGAGCCAGGCAATAGTCTCTGCCGTGACGATCCTGCAGCTTGAACATTTCCTCTCCATATACGGCCCAGCGTCCCGTCTTCTGCCAGATCTCCGACGGCTGTACGATCGGCATCAGGATCTCCTGTGCACCTGTCTTATTGATCTCCTCACGGATGATCTTCTTCACTTTCTCGATGGCGCGGAAAGCCAGCGGCAGATACGCATAGGTACCATTGGCGATCTTTCGCATCATGCCGGCTTTCAGCATGTACTTATGGCTCATGACGACAGCGTCGGCAGGCAGTTCTCTCAGGGTCGGGCTATATAATTTGGATGCTAACAATGAAATCTCCTCCTAGATATGAAATGAAAATCTATATTTTCATTTCGGCAAATAGATTTCTTCTATTATATAGCTTTTAGAAAAAATTTGCTATGAAAAAGTAATTCGGGATCCACAGCTCCTCCGGCATCGTTATCTTTCCTTTGAGCGAAGCTGACGCCATCAAAAAACGGCCTTCCTTTCGGAAAGCCGTTTTTGATTGCGGAAGAGACATTATTTCCAAGCCTGCTTCATGATGTTTTTGTATTCATTGTTCAGATGATCGACGATGACATCGAGGATGACACGGACGATTTCTGCGTCAAAGCTCTCGTTCGTGCTCGGGAGGCACGCATCGAGGAAAATGCTGCCGTCTTCTGCTGCTACATACTTGAAGACCTTGTAGCTGCGATTCAGCTGGTTCAGGTATTCGAGGAGGGAGAGCTTATTTTCATCTTTCAGAAGCTGGCTTCCGATCTGGACGCGGATGATGGTGTAGATGGTATTGTCGGTGATGATGCCGAGCGGAATGGTCTGTCCTTCGACCTTCAGGTTCGACTGGAACACAACGGTATCTGCGTCATCTTTCATTTCATTTTTGACGAAAAAGTCCATTTTGTTTGCCTGGGTGTAGGCTTCGAATTTCTGGGCTTTCAGGTTTACTCTTTTTTCTTCTGCCATGATGCATGACCTCCAACTAGAAATGAGAATTGTCTTAAAGCTGTTTCTATTGTACCTTGTCTTGCTAAAGATTGCTAGTAGGAGAATGGGAAATTGGTTCGGATCCAACGGGACCTGACGATCTGCCTTCCCGATAAGGAGAACGCTGACCATGCGGAAAAACAGCAGATTTTCGGCACAGGCTGTCTTTTATGTCAGACGCAGCCGCCGCTATTTCTCATCCCGCAATTCTCATGCAAGCAGAGCTTTCATTCGGGATCCATGAGAAAGCCCTACCGATTCAGGAACGACCTTCCCAGTCCTTGATAGCCGACAAATTCGCGAAGCAGCGAATGATCCGGCACGAGCGATACATCCAGTTCGCGGAAGGGCGCGAGGAATTCCAGAAGGCGCCGGGCCTCCCCATAGGCTGGGCTATCCTTGGATATTTCCTCTAAAAACGGCTTTACGATCCGTTTCAGAACAGGGATCTCATAAAGAAGTGCGGAATTAAATACAACGTCAGCACGTCCCTGGAAGTGGAAAATGTTCCGTTCCTCTCCTTTGCGGACGCCTGGCCAGGAAGAGATCGTCTTTTCCGGAGGATTTCCACGGAACTGCATATCTCTCACCATACGGCGAAGAAGCCGCGTGTCCGAGGTCGATATGCGGTTATGGTGGTTAATGGTGATCTGTGTCAGTGCGGAAAGATAGATATGCATGCACTGGTAGCCGGGGACAAAATAGGTGAGGCGCGGATTCAGTGCGTGAAGCCCTTCCACAAGGATCGGCTGCCCCTTCCCGAGCGTCACGGGCGGCGCATTCCACTCCTTTTTCCCAGTGATGAAATTGAAAGTCGGAAGCCGCACCGGCTTTCCTTCCAAAAGTGCGGTGATATCTCCTTCGAAACGGTCCAGATCAAGCGCGTGGATATCTTCCCAGTCTTCCCCCTGCATTTCGCTTCGATCTCGGAAATAGTCATCCAGCGAGATCATGGCAGGATGCGCCCCATTCACCTGCAGGTGGACGATGAGACGCCTCATGAAGGTGGTCTTGCCCGAGGATGACGGCCCTGCCATACAGACGAGACGGATCCTGGGCTTCGCCTCACAGATCGCATCTGCCAGCTCTGCCAGCTTCTTCTCATGCAGGGCTTCTGCGATAGAGATGTAATCGAGAATTTTACCATTCTCGATAGACGCATTGAGCTGCGCCAGATTCTGGCAGCCGATAAGCTCGGACCAGTTCTGGCTTTCGAGGAAGACCTTCGCAAAGAGCGGGTCCTCTGCTTCATCCTGAGCCAGATGAAAATCCTCATCCGGAAGGCGCAGCAGAAATCCCGGCGCATAAGACTTCAGCGCAAAAAGCCGCACGAAGCTCATATCCGGCAGAAGCGGGCCGAAGAAATAGTCGATCACGCGCCCGCACTGGTCGACATTGATCGTATTCCCGGCGATCTGACCGGCAAGCTCTGCATCCTCTTCCCGCCCTTTGATGCGAAGGAAGGCCATCGCACGTTTCTTCCCGACGACGAGCTTGGTGATATCGCATCCCTCTTCAGAGATCTCACGCATCCGTGCCGCCAGCCGGTCCAGCTCCTTCTTGAGCGGTACATGCCCGTCTTCAAATTCACAGTACAGCGATTTCCCCAGCGAATGCTTCACGAGGACATCTGTCCCTTCTCCATAGATCTCTTCCACAGCACATACGAGAAGCATGATCGCGCTTCTCACATACGCCTGATGCGCTTTTGGCGCGGAAAGAGGGATCCATCGCACATCTCCGCCGGAGGGAAACGGTGTCTGGAAATCAAGAAGCTCGCCATCCATTTCTGCCAGCACCGCCGCCTCCTTCCCCCTTGTACCGCGGACCATATTCCATAAATTCTGCGGTGTCGCACCGTCAAAAAAGTCAAAACCTCTGCCTTCACAGGTGATATGGATCATGGAAATCAGCTCCTTTACCGGATTACTTCAGGAAAAAACAGATACCATTTGATCAGATTTCATGGGATAAGTTTGAAAGCATGGATGCGTGGCTAGGGATTAGGGGTACCGAGCGACTGGTGACTAGTGGCTTGAATACTACTTTCGGACATCGTCCCATATATATTTGCGGCGAAGCCGCCACCTTCATTCCTAAT